>VOFC01000480.1_pt1 | contig 304000 bp, 329 predicted proteins | sample 5384161 | NCBI WGS metagenome assembly VOFC01 (sample SAMN12384722, study PRJNA508395) | human gut metagenome | isolation source: healthy gut B | host: Homo sapiens
CTTGTTTTCCTTTTAACATATCAGATAATGATTTTAAAGGTCTATTTCCTGCACCTGTTACAGGTCTACCTCTTCTACTATTATCAATTAAAGCATCAACAGATTCTTGTAACATACGTTTTTCGTTTCTTACAATTATTTCTGGTGCACCTAATTCTAATAATCTTTTTAATCTGTTATTTCTGTTTATAACTCTTCTATATAAGTCATTTAGGTCAGATGTTGCAAATCTACCACCATCTAATTGAACCATAGGTCTTAATTCTGGTGGAATAACTGGTACAACTGACATTATCATCCATTCAGGTCTTGTATTAGAAAGTCTGAAAGAATCAACTGTATCAAGTCTTTTTTATAAGTTTACCTTTCTTTTTGCTCACTTGCAGATTCTAATTCTTTTCTAATTTCTTTAGAAAGTTTATTTAAATCAACTTTTTCTAATAATTCTTTTAAAGCCTCTGCTCCCATTCTTGCTTTAAATGAACCTCTACCAAATTTTTCTTCTGCTTCATGGTATTCTTTTTCTGTTAAAACTTGGCAGTTTGCTAAATCTGTTGTTCCTTTATCTGTTACAATGTAAGATGCAAAGTATACAACTTTTTCTAGGTTTCTTGGTGAAACGTCTAATATTAAAGCAATTCTACTTGGTATACCTTTGAAATACCAAATATGAGCAACTGGAGCAGCAAGCTCAATGTGTCCCATTCTTTCTCTTCTTACTTTAGATTTTGTGACTTCAACACCACATCTGTCACAAACTATTCCTTTATATCTAACCCTTTTATATTTACCACAGTGACATTCCCAGTCTTTTGTAGGTCCAAATATTTTTTCACAGAATAGACCATCTTTTTCTGGTTTTAATGTTCTATAATTGATAGTCTCAGGTTTTTTAACTTCACCTTTTGACCATTCTCTTATTTTTTCATCTGATGCCACTCCTATTTTTATTTTATTAAAAATATCTAATTCGTCCACTATATTTCCCCCTAATAATATTTTTGGGTAATCATAAAACAGAGCAAAAGCACTATCCACCGCACGAGCAATTCCTTCCTGTCGGCTTTTCTCTTTTTACGATTTATTAAATTAATACACTTTTTAATTTTTACATTAAAGTCTTTATTTTTTCCAATATACTGTTGGAAAAGAATTAAATTTTGGCACGCACTGATGCTGTTAAAGCTTGCTTGTTACAGCATCAGTATGTGTAACTGAAAATTTTATTTAAAAGGCAAGGGCGCATACGCGGTGTATGTAACCGCGTTTTAAATGAAATTTGACACAGCCAAAATTGTAATTATTTTTCAACCCTCTATTCTTCATCGAAGATCTCATCCTCGCCCTCATCATCTAAATCCTCAAAAAGCTCATCACTATCTTCAATTTCTTCTTCATCTAACAACTTATCATCACTAATATCCTCTGTATAGCCATCAGATAAATCATCTTTTGCAACAACTTCCTCTTCAGCCAAAATATCTTTATTTTTTTCTGGGTCAAAATCAATACCATCTTCGATATTTTCTTTTAACTCAAGTTCTTGATTATCTTCTGAATATAGACGAACATCTAATCCTAAAGATTGCAATTCTTTAACAAGAACTTTAAAGCTTTCTGGAACTCCTGGTTCAGGAATATTTTCACCTTTAACAATTGCTTCATATGTTTTAACTCTACCTACAACGTCATCAGATTTAACTGTTAACATTTCTTGTAATGTATACGCTGCTCCATATGCCTCTAATGCCCAAACTTCCATTTCACCGAAACGTTGACCACCAAATTGTGCTTTACCACCAAGAGGTTGTTGTGTAACTAATGAGTATGGTCCAGTTGAACGAGCATGTATTTTATCATCTACTAAGTGATGTAGTTTTAACATGTACATTACACCAACTGTAATTGGTTTATCAAATGGATCACCAGTTCTACCATCATATAGAATTGATTTACCATCTGGGCTCATACCTGCTTGTTGTAGCAATTCTTCAACATCTTCTTGTGTCGCTCCATCAAATACTGGTGTTGATACATGCCATCCCAATGCTTTAGCGGCTCCACCTAAGTGAACTTCTAGGATTTGTCCTAAGTTCATACGTGATGGTAGTCCTAATGGGTTAAGTAAAATGTCTATTGGTGTACCATCTGGTAAGAATGGCATATCTTCTTCTGGTAATACTCTTGAGATAACACCTTTGTTACCATGACGTCCGGCCATTTTATCACCAACTGATATTTTTCTCTTTGTTGCAATATAACATCTAATTATTTGATTTACACCAGGTCCTAATTCGTCTGAATTATCTCTAGTAAATATCTTAACATCTACTATTGTTCCTGCTTCTCCGTGAGGTACTCTTAATGATGTATCTCTTACTTCTCTAGCTTTTTTCACCGAAAATAGCTCTTAATAATCTTTCTTCAGCTGTTAATTCAGTTTCTCCCTTAGGTGTTACTTTACCAACTAAGATATCTCCTGGTCTAACTTCAGCACCAATTCTGATAATTCCGTTTTCGTCAAGGTCTTTTAATACATCTTCACCAACATTTGGAATATCTCTTGTTATTTCTTCTGGTCCTAATTTTGTGTCACGGCATTCACAATCATATTCTTCAATGTGTATTGATGTGAATACATCTTCTTTACAAGTCTTTCATTTAAAAGAATAGCATCCTCGTAGTTATAACCTTCCCATGTTGAGAAAGCAACCAAACAGTTTTTACCAAGTGACATTTCTCCATCTTTTGTTGCTGGTCCATCAGCAATGGCATCACCTTTTTAACTATTTCGCCTTTTTTAACTATAGGTCTTTGGTTGATACATGTACCACCATTTGTTCTCTTAAATTTACGAAGTTTATGTACTACTGTTTTTCCATTATTATATTTAACTGTAATAGCGTCACCTGTAACTTTTTCGATAACACCATCATCTTCTGCTAAAATTAATATTCCTGAGTCTTTTGCGGCTCTATATTCAATACCTGTTGCAACTATTGGTCTTTCAGATATCATTAGAGGAACCGCTTGTCTTTGCATGTTTGAACCCATTAATGATCTTTTTGCATCATCATGCTCTAAGAATGGAATCATTGCTGCAGCTATAGAAACTAATTGTTTTGGTGAAACATCTATATATTGAACTTTGTTTTTTTCAACTTCGATGATTTCATTTCTATATCTAACTCTGATTCTGTCATTTATGAATTCTCCATTTTCGTCCATTGGTTCAGATGCTTGTGCAATTAGATAATTATCTTCTACATCTGCACTCATATATTCAACTTCATCTGTTGCTCTATGTGTTTCTGGATCTATTTTTCTATATGGTGTTTCAATAAATCCATATTCATTTATGCTAGCAAATGATGAAAGTGCTGAAATAAGTCCAATGTTTGGTCCTTCTGGAGATTCAATTGGGCACAATCTACCATAGTGTGTATAATGAACGTCTCTAACCTCGAATCCTGCTCTTTCTCTTGTAAGACCACCAGGTCCTAATGCAGAAATTCTTCTTTTATGTGTTAATTCTGAAAGTGGGTTTGTTTGGTCCATAAATTGTGATAATTGTGAACTTCCAAAGAATTCTCTAATTGATGATGTTATTGGTTTTGTGTTGATTAATGTTTGTGGTGTTACAACGTCTAAGTCTTGAATTGTCATTCTTTCTCTTACGACTCTTTCAAGTCTTGTTAAACCAATTCTGAATTGATTTTGTAATAATTCACCAACACATCTAATTCTACGGTTAGCCAAATGGTCAATATCATCTACTTTTCCAACTCCATGTGATAAATCTAATAAATAACTAATAGATGCTATCATGTCTTCTGTTGTAATATGTTTTGGTACTAATTCATCTATTCTTTCACCTATAGTTTTTACTAAATCTTTCTCGTCAGTTGTATCAATTATATTTTTAATACTTGATAATTTACATTTTCTTTTATTTCTAATTCACTTAAATCTAATGTTGGTAAAACTGCGTGGATATCAACTGTTCCATTTCCTATAACTTTTACAATTCTTTCTCCAACTGTTACTTCTACCATATTAATTCCAGAGTTTTGAATATCTTTGGCAACTTTTTCTGTTATTACTTCTCCAGCTTGTACAAATATTTCACCTGTTTCGGAATCCATTATGTCTTTAGAAGCAACTTTACCTGTAATTCTTGTTGCTAAACTTAATTTTTGGTCAAATTTATATCTACCAACTTTTGCTAAGTCATATCTTCTATTATCATAGAATAATCCATCAAATAAATTTCTTGCTGCTTCTACTGTAGGAAGTTCTCCTGGTCTTAATTTTTTGTAAATTTCAATTAACGCTTCTTCTTGAGTTTTAATTGGATCTTTTGCAATTGTTGCTTCAATTAATTCTTCGTTTCCAAATAAATCTCTTATTTGGTCATCTGTTACTAATCCAATTGCTCTTAATAATGTTGTTACTGGTACTTTTCTTGTTCTATCAACACATACATAGAAAATGTCGTTTCCGTCTGTTTCATATTCTAGCCATGCACCTCTTAATGGCATAACTGTTGATGTATATGTTCTTTTTTTCCTGTTTTTGTATCAAATACATCTGCATAGTAACATCCTGGTGAACGTACTAATTGGCTTACAACAACTCTTTCTGCACCATTTATAATAAATGTTCCACTATCTGTCATAAGTGGGAAATCACCTAAGTAAATTTCTTGTTCTTTAATTTCTCCTGTTTCACGGTTAATTAAACGAACTTTTACGTGTAGTCTTGTTGAATATGTTGCATCTCTTTCTTTTGCTTCTTCGATTGAATATTTTGTTTTGTCTTCCATGTAGTAGTCAAAAAATTCAAGAACTAGATTTCCAGAATAGTCTTCTATTGGTGATATGTCTTTTAATACTTCTCCTAATCCTTCTTTGATGAACCAATCATATGAGTCTTTTTGTACTTTGATTAGGTTTGGCATTTCGATAAAATCTCCAACTTTTGCGAAATCTTTTCTTGAAGCTTTTTCGTATTGAATGTCTCTAATTTTCAAATAAATCACTCCTTATAAATTTTTGAAGCAGTTTGTAATTCTAGGATTGTGCTTTTGGCACTTAGAATTGAATTTTATTTGATTTTAAGAAAAGTCCTTCTTAGAATATAATTACTTTTTTAAGTTCTATAATTTGCCTGCTTTTTCAAATTATAATCCTTAATTTTTCGTTATATTTAATTCCTCTTTTCTAAAATTTTTAACTTTGTATTTTGATTTTGTTTCTTTTGAATTAAACTTTACTGAATGTTAAATTTTTCGTATAAATTCACTTTATATGATACCACAAATCATCTACGGAAGTCAAGGTTTTTAGACATTTTTCAAATTTATTTTTTGGAAAAAATTGTAAATAATATTGATTTTTTATGTTAATTATGATATACTAATTAAAGTAATAAAAATTTATTCACATTTATTACTATTAAGAGGTTTCTAATAGAAAAGGAGACAGAATGAAACAAAATTCAAAACGGTTAATTACAAGTACCTTTTTACTCACCAGTTTGCTGGTTTGTTTAAGGGACCCTAATACTTGTGAAATAGCCGTAACGGCCGCAGATGGTATACAAACTACAGAATCTGAAGATGATGTAGTTAATTAAAAAAATACCTGCAGTGGCCGGTGTAACTATTAACAATGCACAGACTGTATCAATTGAAAAAAATGATACCAACATGGTAACATCATCAGTTAATACAGAAGAAGACGTTGAACCTTCGAGAGAAGACCTGATTGAAAGCCATAATGATAGATGGCAAGATGTTAGGTTCGATTATGCAAGTATGGATGACACATATTATGATATGACATATCCACTTGCAAAAATCATTTACGCCGAAGGTGGCGGACAAAGTGACAAGTGCCAACAATATATTGGCTATGTTGTCATTAATCGGATGATATCAAATTACTATCCGAATACATTAAAGGATGTGTTCTTCAGTGGAGGTTATGCTCCTGAATCTCAGGAAAAGTACCGAAATGGAGAATGCTCCGACCGGGCAATAGAGAATGCTAAAATTGTAGTAAACAATTATTACAATGATACTATGCCCGTATCCCCTGCACTAGTATATCAATCGAAATTCAGTCAGGGAATAAACCAGTTCCAAATTGATGGAGAAGAATTTGGCTATAGCAAAAAAGAATTCTTCGTGATTTGGAGCAATAATAAGCCTCTTCACCCCCTGTGTTTTTTTTGCAGGGGGATTTCTTTTTTGTAAAATATGTAGACATTTTTTATATTCTATAGTAAAATACTTAATGTTTAATAATAACAATTTCGAAAATTGAAAGGAGAAAACTAAATGTCAAGTTTACCACTTATTGTAAAATACATAATAGTAGCATTTGTAAGTATGGTACCGATAGTAGAACTAAGAGGAGCCATACCAATTGCAGAAGGCTTAGGTTTAAATATATTTTTATACTATCCAATAGCAATTATATTTAATATGTTGCCAGTTCCTATTATTTACTTATTTGCAAGAAAAGTTCTTGAATGGGGAAAAGATAAAAAGATTATTGGAAGATTTTTTACATGGTGTTTAGAAAAAGGTGAAAAAGGTGGAAAAAAATTAAAAGAAACTGCAGGAAATAAGGGTATTTTCTTTGCATTATTACTTTTTGTTGGTATACCACTTCCCGGAACAGGTGCTTGGACTGGAACATTAGCTGCTAGTTTCTTAAATTTGGATTTTAAAACTAGCGTAAGTGCTGTTGCCCTAGGTGTAATTCTTGCTGGAATTATTATGTCTTTAGGTAGCAAATTTGTTGCTATTTTAGGTTGGCCTGGATTAATTGCAATTATTGCAGTTATATTAGTTGCAATAATTATTTCTGTTTTAGTTAGAAAAAAGAAAAATAAATAAAAAATAAATACCATATAAGTTCTAAAAAATCAATTCCAATTATTACTTTTTAGAACTTATACGGTATTATTCATTTTTTACAATTTTATTCATTTTTTTCTATTAATTTTTCTTGTTCATCTCTAAATTTATTTTTGTTTTCAATCCAATCATTTAAAATCGTTTTTATAACAACTGCAATTGGTACACCTAAAAACATACCCATTATGCCAAAATATGCTCCACCGACTGTTACAGAGAATATAACAAGTAATGGACTAACTTCCAAAGAAACTCCTATTATTTTAGGATTTATAATATTTGCATCAATTTGTTGTAAAATTATAACAACAATAGCCATAGCAATAGCCTTTCCGAACCCGCCTGTTATAAATGTAATCAAAATTCCTATTCCAACTGCTACAATTGCACCTATATATGGAATCATATTAAATAATCCAATTGTAAAACCTATTAAAGGTGCATATTTTACTTTTATTATTAGCATTGCAACTGTTGTTAAAATTCCGACTATCACCGCATCTAACAATTGGCTTGATATGAATGTAAAAGAAAACTTCATTTGCTTTTGTGAAATATTTATTTACTGCTTCATATGTATTCTTTTTTAAACATCGCTCTTGCAAATCTCCTTAAAAATCTTACAATTGATGATCTTTGTAGCAAAATGTATACTGAAACTATTATTGATACAAATACATCAAAAATTCCAGAAAATATATTTATAATATTTTTTACATATTCTATTATTTTTTCATTGTTTATGCTTAAAAATTGCTTCATGTCTATATTTGATAATTCTGTCATTTTATCTTTTATAATATCATTTTTTAGCACTGAATCTTCTGGTAATTCTTTATATTTACTAACTAGTGTTTCATAATACCCTGGTATATTACTAACTAATTCTACTACACTTTCTTTTAAAATTGGGAAAATGCAGTTTATTATAATTATTATTATCAAAATAAAAATTATGTATGTTGCAATTACTGATAATCCTCTTGCTCTCTTTTTTACAAATTTTAGTTTTGATTTTTCTAATGCCCCTTCTATTTTTTTTTACATGGCATAAATAATATATATGATATTAATAATCCTGCTAAAAATGGTTTTAGTATTCTAAAAAATGTTCCAAACCATTCTGTAACATTTGAAAAATTGTCTAACATCTTATATACAATTACTACAGTTAGTGCTATTAATAACCACGATATTCTTTTTTTCCATCCTTGTTTTATTTCTTCCATTTAATTCCCTCCTTAAAAAATTTCTAATCCAACTGGGCAATGGTCACTTCCCATTATTTCTGGATATATTTTTGCTTCTTTTATCTGGTTTTCTATTGATTTTGATACAATAAAATAATCGATTCTCCATCCTACATTTTTTTCTCTTGCGTGTCCCATATAAGACCACCAACTATATGCATTATCTTTGTCTGGATATAAATATCTAAATGAGTCGGTAAATCCTGCATCAAGTAATTCTGTCATTTTTTGACGTTCTTCATCTGTGAAGCCTGCGTTGTGTCTGTTTGTTTTTGGATTTTTTAAGTCAATTTCTTTATGTGCTACATTTAAATCTCCACACATTATTACAGGTTTTATTTCGTTTAGTTTTAATAAGTATTTTCTAATTTCGTCTTCCCATATTTGCCTATACTCTAGTCTTTCTAATTCTCTTTTTGAATTTGGAGTATAAATATCTACCATATAGAATTTTTCAAATTCTAGTGTTATTACTCTTCCTTCTTTATCGTGTTCTTCTATTCCAATTCCATAAGTTACATTTAGTGGTTTTATTTTTGTAAATATAGCAGTTCCAGAATATCCTTTTTTCTCTGCACTATTCCAGTAACTTGTGTATCCTTCAAATTCTAATTTTATTTGCTCTGGTTGACATTTTGTTTCTTGTATACAAAATATGTCTGCATCTAGTTTTTTGAATATATCTTCAAATCCTTTTGTTAAACATGCTCTTATTCCATTTACATTCCATGATATTAATTTCATACATCTATCTCCTATATTTATTATTAACTACATTTATATTGTACTACATTTACTAAAAAATAGCAAACTTCATAATAACATAATTTTTCAATCCATACAAAAAGAACTCTATTTCTAGAGTTCCTATAAATCATATGTTATTATTGAGCAACACTTACTGGTAAGTATCTTACACCCCAAGCCAATGCTTCTGCGTGAGAATTTACATATATATCTATTTTGTTTCCGTTTATTGCTCCACCTCTGTCTTCTACAGTATATACATGACCATTAATATTTAATTTTGTTCCAAATGCAAATTTTCCAGATGCTGCAACTGTTCTTCCCGCTGTTGCTTTAGTTCCCATTGCAGTTCTTCCTGTTGCTTTTCCACAACATTTTGCACATGAACAATATGCAGTTATTTTATATACTTGTGTTCCAGATGTTGTTGTAGCGGCTGTAGCTACAGCTGCTCTTGTTGTTGTTCCTGATCTTGATGTTACTTTATTTACCTGTACTATTTTGTTTACAGGTTCTGTTATTACCTTTTCAGATAATTGTGTTTTTTCAATTTCTACGTCATTTTGATATTTTATTTTATATGTTACCTCTTTAAGTCCATTTTTTCCTTGTTGTAACACTTTATTTGTTGTGTTTGTACTTGTACCTGCTGAATTTTTTGTTACTGTTTCATAAGGTATCTCTACTTGTTCTGTAACAACTTTTTCTGTGATTGGTGCATAATTGTTTAATAAGTCTTCTAGTGTTGTTTGTACACCTTCTTCAGAAACTTTTGCTATTTGAACTTCATTATATGATTTATCTACTATTTTTATAACAGCTCCTGCTGTTACTTCTTCATTTGCTTCTGGTATTGTTTTTTGATTTTCATCTAAAACAATATTGTTTTCTTCTAATACTTCGCTAACAGTTGATTTTGATGTTAATGCTGTTAACTCATATCCATTTTGTAATACTATTTTAATATCTTTTAAGTTTGTGTTTACTGCCATTACTCCTATTCCAGATATTAGTATTAATATTATACTTATACATATGATTTTCATTATAGAAATTGAAGCTTTTTCTTCTTTTTTCATAAATTTTTAATACCTCCTTTTGGCATCGATTTTAATTATACTATATTTTTTTGTTTTTGTCAAATTTGTACAAGCCTAGAACTACAAGTGGTTCATTATAGTATATGTTGTAAGCCTTGGAAATAGTACACATTTTTTTGAATATTTTTTATATTATTTTCAAAATCTCTTGTTAAAAAACTTAAATTATGTTATTATCAATTTGTAAATTGTATATAATAAAAAAGGAGGCAAAACTATGGGATGGATTATATTAGTAATAGTAGTATTAATCGTAATTGCGGTAATATCAATGTACAATGGACTAGTTTCTTCTAGAATGAAAGTAAAAAATGCATGGAGTCAAATTGATGTTCAATTACAAAGAAGATTTGACTTAATTCCTAACTTTGTTGAAACTGTAAAAGGATATGCAGCACACGAATCAGAAACTTTTGAAAAAATTGCACAATTAAGAACTTCTTGGGCAAACGCTGGAACAGTTGCAGAAAAAGCAGAACTAGATAATCAACTTTCAGGAGCATTAAAAACAATAATGGCCGTTTCAGAAGGTTATCCAGATTTAAAAGCTAACCAAAACTTTTCTGAATTATCTGAAGAATTAAGAAATACAGAAAATAAAATTTCTTTTTCTAGACAATTCTATAATGATAGTGTTACAATGTATAATCAAAAATTACAACTTTTCCCTTCAAATATAATTGCTGGAATGTTTAATTTCCAACCTCGTGAATTATTTGCAGTAGAAAATGCAGAAGTAAGAAAAAATGTAAAAGTTGATTTTGGTAAAAATGCATAAGAATTTTAAGGGGGTTGTCTTATGGACTTCCCTTTTTGCTTTTTTTAAATTAATATAGAAGAAAGGAGTTTTCTATGTTTGCAACTAGTAAAAAAAATAAAATCGAATCTGGTATAATTGTTGGAATTTTTATACTTGTAATAACTTTAATTGTGTATTATATCTGTAATGCACTAGATTTAGGAAGTTTGTCTATAGTAATTGCTTTGGTTTTTTCTATTGCAAGTGCCTGGGGTTCTTACTATTATAGTGATAAAATTGTTTTAACTTCTTGTCATGCACGTCCTGCAACAAAGGAAGAAGATTTGAAACTTGTTAATATTCTTGACGCACTAATGGTTACTGCAGGATTACCAAAAAAGCCAGATTTATATGTAGTAGAAGATGCTCAACCAAATGCATTTGCAACAGGAAGAAATCCTGAACATGCTATAATTTGTGTTACTACTGGTTTATTAGAAAAATTAGATTATTACGAATTAGAAGGTGTTATTGCTCATGAAATGAGTCATATCAAAAATTATGATATTCTTACTAAGTGCTGTTGTTTCTGTATTTGTAGGTTTCATTGTAATGTTATCTGATGTTTTCTAGAATTCTTTTCTGGGGTGGTGCAAAGGATAGAGATAGTGATAGTAAGGCAAATGGTATTTTGATGTTGTTAGGTCTTATATGTTTAATATTATCACCTATTTTTGGTACTTTAATGCAACTTGCTATTTCTAGAAAAAGAGAATTTTTAGCAGATAGTACCGCTGTTGAATTTACTCGTAATCCAGATGGTTTAATTTCTGCTTTACAAAAACTTGATAGTGATCCAAATGAATTACAGTCTGCAAATTCTGCAACTGCAAATATGTACATTGTTAATCCATTTAAGAAAAATGGAGAAAAGGGTAAAAATAAAACTTCTAACATATGGTCAACACACCCTAGTACAGAAGCAAGAATTGAAGCATTAAGAAATATTAGATAAAAAACCAGAATTAAGATTTTGTACGCAGTGCAAACTGCTACAAAATCTTAATTCTGCCATATTTATATTCTAAGAAAGTTTCATAATTTACTAATATATAAAATATTTTTTGTGTTTTCAAAAGTTATTTTTTCAACTTCTTCTAAAGTTAAGCCTTTCACATCAGCAATTTTTTGTGCTATATATTTAACATTTGCTGGTGTATTGCGAGTTCCTCTAACAGGTTCTGGTGCAAGATATGGACTATCTGTTTCTATTAATATTCTATCATTTGGAACTAAATTAATCATTTCTTCTGCATTTTTTGAGTTTTTAAACGTTATTGGTCCTGCAAAAGATATATAGAATCCAAGTTTTAGTCCTTCTTTTATTAATTCTCTATTTTGTGGACAACAGTGAAATACACCTGTTTTCGTTACTTTATTTTCTTTTAAAATTTGTAATGTATCCATAACTGCTTCTCTTGTATGAATAACAATTGGCAAATTATATTTATTTGCTATTTTTATTTGTTCAATAAAAGCCTTTTTTTGTAGTTCTTTATTATCTGTATTCCAATAATAGTCAAGTCCTATTTCGCCTATAGCACAAATTTTTTTTCTTTATTTTTTTCAACAATTTTTTCTATTTCTGCTAATTGTTTCCACAATTCTTCTTCAGTTTGTGGAATATCATTTGGTGAAACCCCTGCAGTTGTGTATATAAAGTCATATTTTTTTGCAATTTCTATTGCCTTTTTTGAACTTTCTACACTATACCCTGCAGTAATAAAATTTGATACACCAGATTCACATATCTTTTTTATTTGTTCTTCCCTATCTTTATCAAATTTTTCATCATTTAGATGACTATGACTATCAAATAATCCCATTTTTATTCCTTCCTTAATTATAAATCTGGTTTAAAAATAAAACCAGATTTTATATCATTTAAATAAAATTACTACATTTGCTATTGCATATTCCTTGCAATGTGAAATACTTACATCTATACTTTCAATTTTTTCAGTGTTAATATTATGCAAAATTATACTTGGTCTACCTTGGCCATCATTTATTGTTTCAAAATCTTTCCAACATACAGAATATTTATCATCTAGTATTTTTGAAATTGCTTTAAATGCCGCTTCTTTGGCAGCAAATCTTCCTGCATAGTGTTGATATTTTTGTTTTTTTCTTGATTCGCAATATTCAATTTCTTTTTTTCTGTATAAACTCTCTCAATAAATTTAGTTCCAACATTTTCGATGCTTTCTTTAACTCTTTCAATTTCAATTATGTCAGTTCCACATGTAATTTTCATATAGCTTTGCTCCTCTTTTAATAGTTACCTTTAAAACATTCTTGTTCACTGCTTTATAAACGAATTAAGTAATCAATTTTATTTTATAATATTTATATAATTTAATACATTAAAAACAAGTGATACTCCCAAAATAATAGCAACCACAAGCATTATCTTAGAATTGTTTTCAATGTTTGATTCTTTATACAAAACATCATATTTAGTTTTTATTTCTGTAAATAATCTATCCAACTCAAAGGTTTTTCCTATTATCAAATTTATTTTTGAACCAACCTCATCTGTTGTTATATCAAGTATCCAAACATTTTTTGTAAAATCGATAAATTTCTTTCTTGCTTTTTTTTTACATTAGATAATTTTTTTAAATTCTGTTTCTAATTTTTTTTAAATAAATCTTTTTTATATAAATTCAATATATATGTATAAAAATACTCATTTTCAAATTTATCTGGTAACTCTGTAAAATTGTTTATGTCACTGCTTGATGTAAATAGTACGACTCCTTGTTTTGTAAATCCAAATTTTGCATATTTCCATTCAGAAAATTGTTTTGCATCATCTTGTTCTAGTTCAACTGAGTTATCTGCTGGTAAGAAATTGGCATATTTATTAAAGTTATATTTTATATTTTCAAAATTTTTATTTGAGTTCCAAGCGGCTCTATCTATACAGACGTATGAATATGTTAAGAATTTTTCAGTATCTATATCAATTTTCATTGCCTCTAAATCCGATCCTGTTATTCCTTTAATAAATTCTGTTAATTTATTTACATCATCAAAAGTACTTGTTTGCAAGTAAATTTTATCATAATTGCTTAATGTATTTTCTTGATTTATACTTCTAAATTTATAGTTGAAATTTAACAAATCTGAGAAGTTGTTACTTTCTTCTATATTTGTTTTCATTGTAAAAAAAGCATATACCTGTATTGAAACATATAATTTCAATTTTTCTAACCTTAAAGAATATTCCCTTTTCTGTTGCTTTTCCTTGTATATCTTCTTTTAATTTATATTCAAATATTGTACAAGGATTTTTGCTTAATATTGCTGATTTTGTTTCTTCTGGTAGTTCTTCTAGTTTTTCTAATTTTTGACCTGTATGTGAAAAACTTGAAAAAAGGTATTCTCTTGTTTTTGGTGAAAAATAATTATATAAATCAATATCTTTTTTTTTTTTCAAATACTCTTAGTTTAAATCTATCGTCTTTTATTAAATTTAATATATATTTTTGATATTTTCCTTCTCCTATAACAAATGGATGTACGAAATATGTATATTGATAGTTCGTCTTTAGTTCCATTTTATTTCTCCCTTTCTCGTTCGTGTTCTATTATTTTTCTAGTTGATTATAATAATTCATATTTATATCTTTTCCATAATGCCATCTTCCTATAAAGTCTATTAATAAATAGTCGTCTAAGTTGTATATTGGCTCTTGTACCACGTTTCCTTTGCTATCTATGCTTCCCCATTTTCCGTCTTTTTTTACCGCAGAAAATCCATAATCATTTTGTTCCATTGCATCATCATAAATGTAATCTACAATTACTTTTCCTGTTTTATCAACATATCCATATTTTCCATCTTTTTTACTTAAGAATAATGTTTTATTTGGATAGATATCTAACTCTGTTTTTTCTTCAAATTTAAAGTTGTAATATTTTGATCCGTCATTATTTCTTAGTTTTACATATCCTTTTTGTTTCGTTAAGCTCTATAAATACACCTTCTGCTTTTGTTTCTAAATTGCTATTTAATATTTTGGCATTGTAATTGCTATCTTCTACAATATATAAATCTGCTTTTTTCGCTAAATGTTATTGTACTATATTCAAATGGTAATTTTTTTCTTCTTTATTGCTATTAATAATTCCATATTTTCCATCTTTACTTGCTATAAACATTCCAACTTTTGCTTCTTTTAAATCGTCGTATTGAGCATCTATTAGTACATTTCCTGTTGTACTCATTACACCATATTTATTTGATTTTGTGAATATTACTGCATTTTCTTGGTTTGCTAACACTTGTTTGATTGTGTCAAATCCTGATGTTAATACATCTGTACCGTCTTTTTTTACAAGTTTTTGTTTTCCATTTACAGTTACAACATACATATCATTTCCATAAACTTTTTCTATTGTGTCATATTTTGCTTCTAATATTGTTGTATTAGAATAGTCTACAATTCCGTATTTTCCATTTTCATTTTTTACAATAAATCCTGTTTTATTATCTTTTCCTAATACGTCTATGTCTGCATATTGTGGTTGTATTACTATTTTTCCCTCATTATCTACTATTCCATATTTCCCGTCTTTTTTTGTTTTAAATGAATTTTCTATTCCTGATATTGCTGTTATTTCATCATATTCTGTTGGTATAACTTCTTTTCCAGAAAAATCTATTAATCCATATTTTCCGTCTTTTTTTACTTTTATGACATTCTTGTCATATGTAAGATTTTTTTGATTTGTCTGTGTTTTGTAAAGGTTCAATTTGGTCATATCCTGTAAATATCTCTTGATTTTTTTCGTTTAATGCTTTTGTTTTGTATTCTCCTGTTTCGTAATTTACATCATATGTGCATATAAATACTGCTGATTTTGAGTTTGGTACTACTATCATTTCCTTATATGATGGGTCTATTACGTCATTTCCAACTGAGTCTATTACTCCCCATTTATTGTCTTTATATGTTGCAAAGTAGTTTTTTTGTTGTTATTTTTCCTGTTGTTGTTTCTTTACTTAATAGTCCTTTTATTATGAATATAAACATTATTATTACTATTATTGCTATTAGTACTGCAAATACTTTTTTCATGTTTAGTTTTGGTTCTTCGTCATATCTTCTTCCCCTTGTTCTTCCTCTACTCATTTTATATTCCTCACATTCTTTTTTAATGTAATTTTATATATTAGGAAGGTTGCATAACTTTTCTAATATATGAAAAATTGCATAACTTTTCTACAATAGAATATATCACAAATCATGCATATTTTCAAGTTAAATAACGCAAAAAGCCAGAATTAAGATTTTGTACGCAGTGCAAACTGCTACAAAATCTAATTTCTGCCATATTTATCTTCTACAGAAAGTTATCATACTATGATAACTTTCCTAGAATAGAAAAAAACTGAACAAATTGTCCAGTCTTTTTTCTATTCTGTTTTGTTTAAAAATTTGCATACAACAACACTCATATCATCTTTTGCGGTTCCATATCCATTGTCAATAGCCTCATTCAAAACTAAATCCGCAATCTTTTTTTTTTAGTGTTATTTGTTCAATGTCTTCTAGCAAATATTTAACCCATAATTCTTTATTTTTATATTCAACATTAGAATCCAAAATACCATCTGTACACATAAGCATAATTTCTCCAGAAATAATATCTCTATCAAAGGCTTGTAATCCAGCATGATTAATAATACCTACCGGAAGAGAATTTGCCTTAATAACTTGAACATTATTACTGTTTTTTACATATGTAGGACACGCACCATTTTTTATAAATTCAATGTTTCCTTTATATAAATCTATAATTGCTATGTCTAATGTTGCAAAAAATTTCTTCATTTTGATTTATTAAACTTGAGTTAATCAATTCCATAGATGTCTTTTTATCAAAACCTGATACCAAAAGATTTTCTAACATTTTTAGTGCTTTATTACTACTTTGACGTGCTTCTTCTCCTGAGCCCATTCCATCACTTATTGCCACTAAATATTTTCCATCTTTCAATTTTATGCTAAGCACACTATCCCCAGAAACTTTGCTATTTGCTTTTGTGGTTTCTGCATTTCCAATTGCCATAACATATTTGTCATCAGATAAAAAGTTGAGTCTTGTCCCAATAGATGCCTCTTGGTTTAATACTATTTTTTCTTTTAAAATGTCTGTTAATATTTTCTCTATATAATCAATATCTGTGATATTTGATTTTTGCATATAAACTTCTATTAAAAATCTGTCTTCTTTTTGTATTGATATTTCTTGTATTTCTATTTCTTTTTGTTTTAACAATTCAACAATTTGCTTTTTTGCTTAGTAAATTGTTCTTCATTTTGTATGTTTTTTTCTATATTTTCAGCAATATTTGAAATTGCTTTAGAAACTCCTTGTAATTGTGTTTCTATGTTTTTCTTGTTTTCTTCAAATTTCTTTTTTTGCCATACAAAATTTGATTTGCTAATTTTATATGACATATTTATTACTCTTACCATTTGTGCTATATTTTCTTCTAAGTATTCACTTATTTTTTTGTCATCAAATCCTACAATATAACTATTGCATTTTGCAAATATTTCTAATAAGTTTTCTCTTGTTATCTGTTGTTTGTCAATCAATGTTTTAAAAATCTCGTCAACTATTGGTCCGTCTACTTTTGACATATCTTCATATAACATATTATTTTCATAACCATTTAAATTATCAAGTAATTCTGAAATAAATATTTCTTTATTTGATTGTATTGGTTCTTTTCTTTTTCTTGTTTTTTTTCTTGTGCTTTATATGTTTTTGCCATTTCTTGAATTGTGTCAGATACATTATTTAGTCTTTCTGCAGTTTCCTTGCTTTTGTTTAATGCTCTATCTGGTGCCACTGGCAAAAATTTAGAATTTCCCATAAATTCTTTTTTATATTTATCTGCACTGATTTTGGTACTGCGAGTAAGCCTATTGAAGCTATTAATATTTCTTTAAAATGGATTAGTTCTACTGTGTATCCATTTGAAACATATGCAAGTACAATATTTCCTAAACAAAATCCAATTATTACTCCAATTTTTTCCAAATTTGTTTAAGATTCCTGATATCATTCCTGATATTGCATATGCAGCCACCATTACTGGTTCTGATGATGTTATTACACCTAGTGTTACCCCTATTGTGACTCCTGATGTTGTCCCTACTAATACTCCGTTTTTCCATCCTAATATTAATACTATTAATATACTTAAAATATTTTTTATTGAAAATCCAAATATGCTTAATTTTCCAAATGCACATACGGCTATTGCAAGCATTAAACTTGCTCCTAATACTTCTTCTATTGAAAATGCTTTTTTTCTCTCCAAAGTTTCTAAATACAATTATTGAGTTTACAAATATTTTGTAAAATACTATTGTTATTATTGAAAAACATATTATTGATAATACGTCATATAATGTGAATCCTGAAATTCCTATTTTTGCAAGTTGTATTATCATTGTTGATATAAATATATTTTTTGCTAAATTTACTTTTTTCATTTACATCGTCTTCATTATATTTTGGTCTTTATTAAAAACATTGTTACTATTAGCACTAGTGTTGTTAGTATAAATGATAATGCTCCACTTATTCCAAATTTTATTAGGTTTCCTATTATTGCACATGCTACTATCCCTAATAATGGAACTGAGTTTGATATACATGCTCTAATATACTTATACTGAATGGTGAGATTTCGCCTGTTAGCCCTACCATTGATAACATTAGTGTTATTGTGTATATTGGTATGTTTTTTATTGCAAATACGTTTGTGAATAGTTCTATTTTTTCTTTTTTTCTTCTTTGTAATTGTGCCCATCTATTGTGTTTTCGTTTATATTTTGAAACATCCTTACCACCTCTTAAACTTTTATAGCATCATTTTACTACTTGTCCTTAGTATTTTTTGTCTTTTTTAGAAAGTGATTTCAAAAAAGTTTTTTACATTTTGTGATATATAATTTATTTTTTCTTTTATTATTTATCTGTTTATGCTTTATATTCTATTATAATTTGGTGGATTTTGCAATATATTTTTTCGATTTTTTGGTTTTGAATTTAAAAAAAAATTGTTACCTTTTACAGTCCATAAAAAGTAACAAAATGTTTTTAAAAAAGAAACAACAAGGTTTTATCCCAATTGTTTCTTTTTTTTGTATTACATTAGTATACACATTTATTAAATAATCATTACCTATCTAATTATTTATTTCTGTCTACAACATATTTCTTAATAAAGAATACTCCAACTCCAACTATTGCTACTGCAATAATTCCAATAACTGTAGGTAATACATAGTTTCTATTTTCACCTGTACTTGGTATAATTACTGTCTTTTCAGCATTATCTGTATCAAAGAAGAATTTACCATTATTCCATGTAACTTTAACTGGTGTACCTGTAATATCTCCATCTTTTCTAGTCACATCAACAATTTCTGTCTTGTTATCAAAAGTATTATCTTCAGAACTTGTCAATAATTTAGATGCTTTTAATGTAACTTCATTAGATTCACCTGGTGCTAAATCTTTTGTAATTTAGAAGTATAATATGCTTTAATTGAATTTAAGTAATCTGTATTTCCTTTTTCGCTAGCATTTACTTCTTCAATAAATGTATTTTCTTTCTTCTCCCAAGTATCATCTGGTACAAATACTATTTTTCCATCTAAGTAATCAATTACACCTGTTACAGAGTTCTTAATAAGTTGTGCTCCTTTTTTATTACCATATAGATAATAATTTGGTGAATCATAATCTTTTTCACTTACATTTGTAACTTTAATAGCATAAGTTACTTCTACTGTTGCACCTTCTATTAATTCTGAGTCAAGTTCTGCTCTTAAAATTCCATTTACGTTAATTCCATTTGTATTTGTTGGTCCCATATATGATAAGTTTGAATGGCTTCCTTTTAGTTTACCATCTTCTGTAACTTCTGCATCCATTAATACTTGACCATTTGCTAGTGTAATTTTAAATGCAGATACTCTCTTAGAAATATCCATTAGTTGTTTTGCTCTTTCTACTATTCCAAAGTCAACATTTTTAACTATAAATTCAACTTTGTCATCATTTCCATCTGTAATTGTTGTTTCGTATTCTACACTAAATGACATTGCTGGTGTTTTTGAATCCATTGATGTTGTTTTTATTACATCTGATGTTCCTTCATATGCCTTGTTTATTTCATCTTCCGCATTATTTCTTGTAATTTTTCTCATTTCTGCATCTATTGTTTTTCTAGTATCTATATTATCTAATGCATCTGTTTTTCTAGTATTTACATCTTTTTTATACCATTCTTTGTCATTTTGGTCTCTTGATTCATCATATATTGTTCCTTTATAGTATTGAACTTTATATGTCTTATTTCCCCAAATATAAGTTAAGTTGTAGTTACCTGGTATATATCCCTCAATTTTGAAGTTTCCATTTTCATCAGTTGTCACTTCTTTTGAAATTCTTTCTCCGTCATAACTACTATCATCTTTTCCAATTTCATCTAGTCTTACTTTTTACTCCTGCACTGTTGCTTCTCCATTGTCATATACACCATTTCCAAGTCTTTCATTGTCTTTATTTACTGTTGCATTATCAACAAATACTGTTCCAACTATTGATCTTGCATTCTTAAGTTCCAATTTTAAAGATGTTGCTGAATCTGTATCATCTTCGTAGGTGTCTATTTTTCCAACTGTAATATTTGCTGGTACAGAGTCTTTATCTACAACTGCAACTGGTGTTTGTGTATTATTGTCTTTAAATGTTGTATAAGAATTGATTTCTGCTACATTGTTAAGCACTTCTTGGTTATTTACAATCTTCAATACCGCTTCTCTATTTAATTGGAATTGAACATATACAAATTTTGCTTGACCTGGAGTCAATTCTGTGTTTATATCTATTACATATTTAGAATATTTGTCATTATATTCTTGTTTATTTCCATATTGTAAATTTCCTGTAATATTGTCTTTGTCGTCAATTGCTGTTCCTGCTGCAATCATATCAAAGTTTTTGTCTGCATAATCAACTATACTATTTATTCTGCCTAGATATGTTGATTCATTGTTTACTGCTATTTTATATGTTACATATACTTTTAGTTCATTGTCTTTATGATTTGGTGCTTCATATTCAGCATCTGCTGTATAAATTGCTCTTTTATATGTTCCATTATTTTTTTGGAATTTAACTCCTACATTCCATGAAGAATCTGCATTTACGTCATTACCATTGTTTGTATATCTAACACTTCCATATCTATAAATGTGTGAGAATCCGTTTACACTAACTCTTACATTATATAAATCTTGCATCAATGAATAATCTGTTTGTGCCTTTTTAAATAGTCCTAAATTTACATATCTTATTTCTTCTGCTCCTGGTGTAAATGAATTGTATATATTAAATCCTGCTTCATTTGTTCTTGCATATACATTACATCCAGAACAATCTCTTATTGAACTTGAGTAGTTTGATGTGTTATTATAATTTACTGTTACTCCATTTATATTTAAACTTTGTGTTCCATTTCCATCTACACTTGTAAATTTGCTATCTAATACATTTCTTGTTGCTGTGTCTATTGCTTTTGAGCCATTATTTTGTGTCAATTTTGCTGCTACTGATTGGTATCTTAGTCCACAATATTCAAATTCAACATAGTATTCTCCTTTTTTTTGTATTGCATCTAAGTCAACATCAACAAATTGATATTCTCCACCATTTATTTCTGAATATAATCCTAATTCTGATGTTGTTGTTCTCTTTATTTCGTTTCCATTTTTGTCTCTTAGATATACTGTTATTCCATTAAATCCTTCACCATCGTTATCATCTTCTTGTTTATATTGGTCATCTCTTAATGTTGTTTTTCCTGTTTCTGTATCTAACCATACATATCCTGATAATTTGACCCTGTATTGGTGGTTTGTAATTTTTACTTCATGTTCTTTGTTTAATGTAAATTCTTTGCCGATGTTTTGTGCATATCCATATTTGTCATTTGTTGCTTCTACTGCTTTCATTGAATTTTCTGCTGTTGTTTCACCTGAAATTGTTGCATTTAGTTTACCATCTTTGTCTGTATAAAAGATTTTTTTTGCTTGTTCAATATTAGAAACACTCCATTTTAAATCGTTTCCAATATATCTTGTTACCCAATTTCCATCTCTATATACAGATGCTTTTAATTTAAATCCAACATGATCTAGTGGAATTTTTTCATCTCTGTCATCTACCTTATTTAATCCAATATTTATTGTTAATGGTACAGAATATTCTTCTGTTCCTTCTCCAGTTGCTGGTAATTCTTTACTTTCTACATCAACATATATTACGTTTTGGTATGCAGATGATTCTAACATCCAAATTTTTGCTCCATATACTTTTTGTGCTATCTGCTTCTGATTTTGTTTTAATTTTTATTCCTTTGAATTCCTTCATGTTTGCTTTTGAATTTACATCTACATAAAATGACTCTCCTGTTGCAATTTTGGTTTTATCTATAACATTTGCAGTATTTCCTGAATATTTTACAAATCTTACATTTGAACTTGCAACATCTCCATTGTCTCCTGTAACTGTAACTTCTTCTACAGTTCCTTGGAAGTTCCAGTTAAATGGTCCTATCCTGTAATATTCACCAACATCTACAACTGTTAAGTTATTTTTGTTTGTTGCTCCTGTTACTGTTAAACTTGTACTTCCTGTTGATGAAGACATTTTGTTATCTCCTATACTATCAGCATATTCAACCGCTCTTTTTATTTATAGTATTTGCACCAATCTTATCGTTTCCTGAGTAGGATTTTCCTAAAGATAACGCTGTTACCCATGAATTTGTTATATGCCATAATGCATTTTGTGTATCTGAATTTTCTCCAGCTTTTTCCATATCCACCTTGATTATTTAATATAAAGGCAACTTGTGCATTTAAATCACTTTTTACATTATATGATGAACCATTTGAGTCATTATATACTGTAGCATATTTTCCATCTATTTCTATATATTTTTAATGTATAAGATTTTTCTTCTTTTCTCAATTTTTTTTTGTTGTGTTGGATACAATATGTACTATTATTACTTGTTAATGATGAATAATTTAGTTTATATACGTTTCCAATTTTTGAGTATCCCGTACCTTTTAATTTTGACAAGTCACTTGTGGCTGCAAGAACCGCAGTAGTTAGAAATCCTACTACAATTAATGCAGTTACTATATTTGTTATTATTTTAATTTTTTTCACTATATTTTCCCCTCCTTCCTATATAAAGTTCCTATGTGTTATTAATCTTCTTATATAATATACTGCTACTCCAAGTATTACTATTGATGATATTACTAATAATACTGTTGTTACTACCTGACCTGTTCTAATACTTATAATTAAATCTGCAGATCCCATATCATTTTCGCCTTTTACTTTATTTCCTTCTGTTGAGTTTTTATCTTTTAGGCCTAATTCATTATATGATTCTGCAATTTCTGCAGTATTGTTTACAAGTCCTGTGTTGCTTTCTTTCATTTGTTTTATAACTGTTAATTTAACTTCTTTACTTTCTCCAGGTTGTAATTTTTCATTTGCTAAACTTGTACAGTATATATCACTTCCTGATTGATACCAATCTTTGTTTAGTTCTGAACTAAATTTATAATCACTAGATAAGTAATCTGCTATTTTTTTAACATATGCAGTTACATCACCTTTGTTTGTTACTTTAATTGTGTATTCTACTACTACTGTAGTTGAATTTACTTGTTTTGCATCAATTTCTGCTTTTGCTAATGTTTGATTATTGTATTCGTTTGTAACAGTTTTATTGTTTTGTACTGTTACTTTTTGTTATATATTTATCTAATTGTAAATCATATGTTTTTGCATTTATTAAACCAATATTAATATTTGCAATATTCTCTGTATCAACATTTATAATTTCTGTTGTTGCAACATTTTTTTTCTTCATTATTAATTTTTAAGTTTTTGTTAATTACTTTTGATGTCATTGTACTTGCAACACCTTGTTTTTCAAATGTTGTTAATCCATATTTTGTTGTATCATATTCAAATACTACTAAATATTGTCCTTTTGGAACTCTATCAAAACTATAGAATCCCGTTGATGTTGTTTTTGCTTCTAAGTCATTTCCGTTTGAATCTTTTACATATTTATTTGTTGTAACATCTAATAATTTTGCAGTTATGCCTTCTACTGCTTGTTCTTGGTTGTCTTTTTGTCCATTTTCATTTGCGTCAACCCATGCAGTACCAGAAATTATTCTATATTGAACATTTGTATTATTTTCTTCATTATTTGAGTTATTTCCATTGTTGTTTCCGTTTGTTCCATCACCATTACCATTATTTCCATCCACAAAGTCTTTATCTGGTTGTAAAATATGTTGTATTCTTGCATTTGCAATTTCTATACTATTTTCTTCTAATGAAATTTCATCTATAATTTCTGTAGCTGTTTTATTACCATATACCATATTTACTGTTGTTTCTAGTTGATATTCTATACTTTGTCCTGGTTCTAATGTAATATCATTTATTTTTATTAATTGTTTATTTTTACTATTATCAGATATCTTAGTATAATTTTCGTTTGAAAGTTCTTCGCCGTTTTTTAATATTTTTGTTAAAGAAACTTCATTTGCTTTCAATTTTTTAGTGTAATTGTATCCGCTACTTTTGATCCAGTATTTTTTATGACAATATTATATTTGATTGTGTCTCCAGATTTAACATAGTCTCCACTATTTTCTGAAGTTGCATTCATTTCTAGTATTACAGATGATGCTACAGTTGAGTTAACTTCATTTGAACTGTATTCTGTATTATTTGCATATACCTTTGCAGACATAACAGATAAAGCATCTTTATCTAATTTATTTATTGTTACATAACTTACTACTTCTACTGTTTCTCCTGCTTTTATTTTGTCTATTGTAATATTGTCTTCATTTTCTACTGTTTTACTTTCATCATTAAATACATATGAAATTTCAGTAATTTTTGCTGTATTGTTTGTATTGTATTTTACATTTACATTTTTTAAGTCTTTATTTTTTTTATTTGTTACATATAAAATATATCTATAACTGTATCCACCTTCTACAATTCCATCTATTGCATCTATAGATACTAATTTAACTTCAACATTTCCTTCTGCTACTTTTGTTTTCACTTCATTTGATGTTTTTTTGTTTTTTCTCCATATTTTGTTACTACAGTATTTTTTATTTCTTTACCGGCCATTCCATCATTTACTTTTACTTCATAATATTTTGTAATTGTTTGGCCTTTTGCTAGGTTTTCAATATTAAACTCAACATCTTTTTTATTTTCATCAATAAAGCCTAAATCATCTGGATCTACTTCATTATTTAATTTATCAGAATTTACATATGTTGTTCCATCTGGCACTTTTCCTGTTACAACTATATTATTCATATCTTCTGAACCAGTATTTGAAACAGTGATTGCATATCTTAAAATTCCATTTTCTTTACTTCATTATTTTCATTTCCCGCAACTAATGCTCTTAACACTGTATCTATAACTGCTCCTTTTGGAGTTGAAAGTGTGCTTTTACTTATTTCTGTTTTTTCTTCTGATGTTATATTTGTGTAATAAACAATGTAATTTTCTTCTGCTACTTGATTATAATCTAATCCTTCAGGTATAACTGCACTATATGCTAAATCAATTTCTTTCTTAACATCTAATTCGTCAACTACAACTAAATATTTTTTAACATCATTTTTATTTGTTAAATTTTCTGTCCATTTATTATCTTTATTATTTAAATCTGTTGTTGCATTAGCATTTTCTGAATAATAAACTTTTACTTTATTTTGTTCAACTCCAGTAACTGAAATGTTATTTACTTCTACATTAATGTTATTTGAATCAGTTGCTTTGTTTGTTGGGAATGTACCTAATATTCTAACATTTGATAATTTATTTTCCTTGTTATTTATTATTCTCTTTTGATATACTGCTTCATCTCTATCTGATGAGATTTTTAATTCTCCATTTGCATTTCCTTGATTATTTACAACATCTATTCCAAATTTTGAAACCTGATTTATTGTTACAACTCCCGCATAAGAAATAATGTTTATATCTTTAGAAACTGTACCAATATTTTTTCCATTTTCATAATTTATAGCATTTTCGTTTGTGTATGTTAATACAACACTTTCTTTGCTACTTGCTATTTTTGTATCTGTTGTCAAATTTGCATTTACAATAATTGTTGCAACATCAATTGCTTCATTTTTATATTTTGTTTGTTCACCTTGTAATTCAATTATAATTTCATTATTTGTTGTATCTAATTGTGATGATTTTATTTTTAACTCATCATCATATACTAAATTAATTGAATTTACTTTTTATGTTTTTTATTTGTGATGGTAATTTAAGTCTTAAAATTGGGTTCTTAAATAATTCATTTTTTTTCTTCTCTAGATTTTAAAGTAATTCTAAATTCAACATTGTTATTGGTTGTCATTGCAGATAAGTCTGTCCTGCTTACTTGTAAATCTGCAGAAGTTTGTGTTTCATCTAATTTGATGCTTGAATTATATTTTGATACTTCATCTTCAGTACCATTTGTATTATAAGCAACAATACTAGATAAATCTATTGTGTTTGCTTGTCTTACTTATTTTTATCTTTGTTTATTGTTCCAATTATTCTTGTAGTTTCTACTTCTATTTTACCAACATTTTCTGTTTGTTCTATTTTCATTGTAATTACTTCAACATTCTCTGGATATGAAACTAAAATGTTTCCATTTTCATCTGCCACAGTATCTTTGTTTATTGTTGCAATTACATTTCCATCGTTTGAATTTAAAATTGTTAATTTTCCATTTTGTCCTAATACTTTTTGGATTTGTACTTTACTAAATTTTGATGTTTTGTATGTTGACGCTATTTTTTCACCATTTATTGTTTGTTCACTCTCTTTAACTTTAGCATCTACTTCTATGTTATTTAAATTTACATTAATAACATCTCTATATGTAATATCTCTTGAAATTCCCGCATATAATTTTCCTTTATATATACTTGTTTCGTTTTGCTCAATATTTGATGTTACAATTGAATTCTTTTCTCCTTTTGTGACTGTTATTTCACTTCCTGCAGTATACACTGTTGATTTTTTGTCATATAATGAAATTTTAGAATCTACTGCTGATTTTTCACTATTTATTTCTACATCTTTATCATATACATATGTTACTACAAAATTGTCGCATCCATTTTTTATCCATGAAACTTTTCCATTATTTAATTTATTTTCTAATTTAATTTCTATCTTTCCTGTTTGATTATTGTAATTCCAGTTGTCTGTTGATAATTCTTTTCCTGTTGTTGTTAATACATCATTTGCGTTTACAATTACATTTTCAGGATATCTATTTGAAATTTTAGGAGCTTGAATATTTACAATTGTTTCTTTTATAGGATATAAATTGTTGTTTAACCCTGATTTAACTTGCAATTGTACAATTCTTTTTTCTTGTCCATTTACTTTTTAAGATTTTATTTGTTATTACTTCTTGTGATAGCATAATTGCATCATCAGCACTATCATATGGTCTTACAAGATTTAATGTTATTTTTTTATCAGTATTTATGTTTATATCTTTTTGTGTTCCATCTTTGTAAGTACCTTTTATAGAAACACTACTTCCCATATCTATATGATTTAAGTCAAATTGCTCGTCTTTTAATAGTTCTATTCCTACTTCTATTTCTTTGTTTTCTCCGGCATTAATTTGATTTAAATATACTACATTGTTTTCTATTTTGCTAACACTATCACTTAATATATTTGATTTTAGTCTAAAATTAGCATTATTTAGTACTATATTTCCATTGAAATATCCTTCCTTATTTACTGCTACTTGGAAATATAATTTTAAGTCTTCTGCATTTGTTTTTGCATCCATACTTGTTGTTTTATTTCCATTTGCGTCTTTAAAATATGCCATAAATTCTACGTTTTTATGACTTGTACTACTGTCTATAGAATCTGCAGCATAAGAAACAACATCAACACATAGCATTATTACATTTGCCATTGTTAATGTTAAAATTAATAACATTGCTGTTATTGCGTTTAAAATTCTTTGTTTCATCCTCTTTACCTCCTAAAATATTAAACTACCTTCTTATATATAATATAAGTAATGCTTTTTGCTGTCAACCTTGTATTTTTGCATTTGTTTCATAGTATTACGGATGCTTATTTATGATTTATTTTTCTTTTTTATGTCTTTTTTATTACATTTATGTTACATCCTTTTTTGTATTTTTAAAATAATCTTTTTTACATAATACTACCAGAATAAATTATACACCTTTTTCAAGGTTTTTTCAAGATTTTTTAGACATTTTTTCCATTTTTTAGTTTACAGTGGTTACAGTTTACAGTCCATAAAATTATTGTTTGTGTTCCCCGCCCTCCCTTGGACGTATGTATATGATTTTAAACTTTTCGAATGTGATTGGAGCAATATTAAAAATTCTTAAATAAATTTATGGAAAGGGTTCGCGTCGAACACAGTGAGGACTAAGCGGAAGGGTGCCATAAATTTATTTTAGAAATTCTTGTGTTGCGTATTGAGCCGAGAAAATGTTTCAAATCATATACATATGCCCAAGGGAGGACGGGGAACACAAACAATAATTTTATGGACTGTGATTTGTAACTTACAGTATTACAATTATCAACCTATAAAAGTACGCACATATTTTTTAAAATTTCATATACTATATATTATATTACATATATAATCAAAAAAATTAATATATTATTTATAGAGGTGATAAAAATGAATAATATGAACATTGATGAAAACACAATGAAAAAATAAAAAATATGGTAGACAACGGCAATTTATCAGACGCTATATCAAACATATCTCCAGAAATGATACAAAATTTTTTCAAAAATACTTTCTAGTCAAAAAGAACCAAATTCGCAAAATACTCAACAACATGAAGAACCTACGCCCCAAAATAGTACAAACACATCTTCACAAAGTAATAATTTTGATTTCAGCAATTTAGACATAAACACAATAATGAAAATGTCTTCTGTAATTAATAAAATGAAAGATAACCAAAATGACCCAAGAGCCAATTTGTTAAATTCATTAAAGCCATATTTGCGTGATAGCAAAAAAGGTCAATTAGACAATTATATGAATTTATTAAATGTTGCTAAAATAGCCGAAATCATGAAAGATAACAAGGAGAATGATAATAATGTTTAGATTTCCTTTCTACGGTTATCCTTACAACTACAACTATTATAGATACTATAATCGAATTCCACAAAATAACATATCCAATTTTGAAAAAGAAGCAAATAAAAATATATTAAAAGAAGAAATAAGTGAAGATAATACTGAAAATAAAGAAAAAAGTAGTATTACTAATTCTAGAAATATTAGTAATACTACTGATAAACCTATTTTTGAGATTTTAGGTATAAAACTTTTTTTAGATGATTTAATAATTATAGGTGTTATGTACTTTTTGTATCAACAACACGTTCATGATGAAATGTTATATTTAATTTTATTTATGTTACTTTTTTCATAATTAGTCTATAACAATTTTATCATTATCTACAAAAATATATGCTTGTTTATGTAAAGGTTCTTCATCTCTGTCTATTTCTTTTACAATATTAGAAATCCTTATTTGCACCGCATCTAGTTTTCCTGCGGCTATAATTGCATTTTTGTTTCCTTTTGCGCCTGCATGTGCCAAGCCACGTAAGGTTCCAACTACAACTATGTTATCTGATGCTATTACTTCTGCTCCAGAGTTTACATCGCCTATTATTACAATGCTTCCTTCTGTTTCTAGTCTTTGTCCTGAGCGTAATGAACCTCTATGAAATTTTGTTTCTGATATTGCAATTTCTTGTTTAAATGTACGTGTAATACTTGATAGTCCCAGACTTTTTGGCATATCAAAATCAATTTCTACATCTATTTTTTCTTTTATCAATTCTTGAATTTCATCAATTTCTTTATTTTTTAAAACTTTGCCAACTATTCTAATAGGTGTTTTTTCATCTTTGTATAATTTTTTTAAATCTGATATTTTTCTTGATAATTCTGAAATTATTCTCTTTTGTTCTGCATCTTCTGCAATTTTTACTACAATCTGATCTTTTTTTAAATTAATGCTAACACAATTATTACCCATTTTTACATCCTCTCACTTTTTTTTATTTTTATTATCTCATGCTTTCTGTATAAGCATTTGCTTGCATATCTTCTGTAACATCTTGTGTATTCATTCCAAAATATTCTGCCATTATATTTCTAACTGCCTCTGCAGTATAATTTCCATGTCCTCCGTTTTCAACCATAATAACAACTGCAATTTCTGGATCATCATATGGTGCAAATGCTGCAAACCATGCATTTACAATATCTTTTCCTTTTGCATCTTTTCCTGCCTCTGCTGAACCTGTCTTACCTCCTACTGCTATATTAAAGTTTTTAAAACGTGCATACGCCGTTCCTGCTTCACCACTTGTAACTGATCTCATTCCTTCTTTTACCGCATTTACATATTGACTGTTTAAATTAATTTTTTCATTTTGGTCATTATTTGAAATTCCTAATTTTTCGTTAACAAATTTTCTTATTTCGTCTTTTGATACTTCTGTTCCATCTGCATTTTGTATTGTTTTTACTATACTAACATCTATTTTATTTCCGCCATTTGCTACCATACTTATATATTTTACCATCTGTAATGGTGTAAATTTATTATAACCTTGTCCTATTGCTGCATTAATTGTGTCTCCTGGATTCCATGAAGCATTTATTGATTTAGCATATTCTTTACTTGCTAGTGTTCCAGATACTTCACTCGGAAGTTCTACGCCTGTTTTTGTACCTAATCCAAAGTATTTTGCATATTTATCTAATGTATCTATTCCCATTCTATCTGCTGTTTCGTAGAAAAAGAAGTTACATGATTTTTGTATTGCACCAATTACATTTAAATATCCATGTCCTCTATGATAATCTGTATAATACCAACATTTCCATTCTGCTCCATATTTTTTATAAACTCCTGTATCATTAATTTTTTCTGTTAATGATATATTTCCTGATTCAAGTCCCGCTATTGCAGTTACCATTTTAAATATAGAACCTGGTTCATATGCACTTTGGATTGCTTTTGTTTATTAATGGATATGATTTATTTTCATTATAACTTTTCCATTCTTCACTACTTATTCCATTTGCAAATGATTGTGGATTATAATCTGGATAACTTGCCATTGCAAGTACTTCACCTGTTTTTACATTCATAACTACACATGATCCACCTTTTGCATCATATGATTTTCCAAAACCACCATTTTTTATTTTTTCTATATTTTCTTTTAATGCATCTTCAGTTATTTTTTGTAATTTTGAATCTATTGTTAGAACAATATTTGAACCTGCAACCGCTTCTTGTTCAACAACTTCTGCAGTTGTTGTTCCATCAACTGCCATATCAATTTGTTTTGTTCCTTTTTGGCCTTTTAAATATTTTTCAAAAAGTGATTCTATTCCAGTTTTTCCTATTAAGTCATTTTGATCATATTCATCCTTTTTTTGTTGATATTCGTCAGAACCTATTTTTGATGCATATCCTAAAATATGTGAAGCCAATGTTCCTTCTTTGTAGACTCTTACTGGTTGTACTGTTATGTTTATTCCTGGAAATTTATCACTTTTTTCTGAAAATTCCGCAACTGCTTCTCTTGGTATGTCTTTTGCAATTGTTAATGATTTTGTACTACTATATCCTACTGTTGCTATTGCATATCTTATTGCTATTATTTTTCTTACTTGTTTATTATCTGTGTTTTCAATTTTATATTTTTCTTTAAATTTATTAAATGCTTCTTCTGCCGTTGCATTCTCATCTATATTGTTATTTTTTCCAATTAACTAAATTTTCATCTGATATAGTATATTCAAATGGTTCTATTTTTATAGGAAAATTGTCTGTATAATTAACATTATATTTTTCTAATACTTGAACAATTTTTAATATTGACTCATTTAATGAATTGTTATCAATTTTACTTTTATATAATTCCAAGTTGAACTTTTGACTAGATGATACTAATATATTTCCTGACCTATCTAGTATTTCTCCTCTGTCTGCTTCTAACGTACTTTCTCTTGTTAATCGTGTATTTGATTCTTCTCTATATTTTGATCCATGTATTATTTGAAGATTGAACAATTGGATTATTAATATTATCCCAATTACATATGTAAAAATAGTTACAATATTATATCTTAAATTAATACTTTTTTTATTAATTTCTTTTGCCAATTTTTCACTCTCCTTTCATACTATAAATCTTTGTATTTCAAATTTTTATAATCTGTTAAAATCATTAAAAATATCTTGTTAAAATTTTATTTCCTTTATATTCATTTTCCATATAATAGCCAAATTTTTGCATTAACGGATATATAATTATTGTAACTAATATATTATAAATAATTTCTACAATTAAAATTTTTATAAAACTTAAAACTTCAACATTTATTGAATATAACATATATGTTATAAAATATGTTATAACCTCAAATATTATTGTTGTTCCAAACACCATAAACATTACTGTTATTCTACTATCTTTTGAGAAGTTTTTGTTAAATAATATTGCAATTACTCCTATTAATACCAGTCCAATTAGGTTTATTCCGACATTTGTTTTATATATTAAATCTAAAAATATTCCCCATACTGCTCCATAAACTATTCCCATGCTTCTGTTTCCAAATAATCCTATAAATAGTATGTATATTACAAAAAGATTTGGTCTTATTCCTCCAATTGAAAACCAACTAAAAAAATTTGCTTGGAGAAAATATATTACAAAGCCTATTAGTATTAATGCTAAATTTATAAGTACTTTTTTCAATATTTTCACCTCTGTTAATTATTTTTTACTACTAAAACCGTATTTAATTTGTTAAAATCCACAGCAGTTTCAACTAATGCATATCTATCTGTCATATTTTTTTTGTAGTTACTATCTTTTTTATTGTTCCTACATGTATTCCCTTTGGATAGATTCCTCCTAAACCAGATGTGTCTACACTGTCCCCTTGAACTAGGTTTGCATCTGTTGGTATATACATTGCTTTTATTTCGGTATTACTGTCTAATGTTCCCTTACATACGATGCTATCTTTACTTGAACTCATTAAGCAACTTATAGAACTTGATGTATCAACTATAGTTCTAATTTTTGCGGTATTGTCTGTAACAGATATAACATGTCCTACTAGTCCTTCGTCTGCAATTACTGTCATATTTTCTTCTATTCCATCTTGTTTTCCAATATTAATTATAAGAGTTTTTGAATAATTGTTTATCTCTTTATTTATTACATACCCAGGTATTGTTTTTTTATATTCTCCATATTTTTCTGTTAGCCCTAAATATTCTTTTAGTGTTTCATTTTCTGTTTTTATGTTTTCTAGTTCTCTTAATGACTGCTCTAGTTTACTGTTTTTTTTTCTTGTAATTCTTTGTTTTCTGTTTTCAAGTTGCTTATATCAGTAAAAAAAAGAAGAATTACCACTAACTTTGTTTTTTAAATAAGTTAATCCATTTTGCACAGGCATAACTAATTTGTTAGCAATATTTTCAAAAAATGATGTATTTGCTTCCTTGTTAGAAAAAATAACTATTAATATTAATACTACTATTGTTATTATAATCCCTAACAATCCACTTTTTTTGTTTCTATACATAATATTCTCCTTTCAATTTTACAATTATTATCTTCTTTTTTCTTGAATTTATTAAAACTGTTTTTAATCTTTCTAAATCCTCTAATGTTTTTCCTGCTCCTCTAACAACACAGTCCAATGGTTCTTCTGCAACATATACAGGCATTCCCGTCTCTATACTTATTAATTTGTCTAGATTTTTTTTATTAAAGCTCCTCCACCTGCAAGTACAATTCCTTTTTCCATAATATCTGATGCAAGTTCTGGTGGTGTTTTTTCTAATGTGCTTTTTACAATGTCTACTATTTTTGATATTGATTCTTTCATTGCTTCTTCTACTTGTGTTGATGTTATTTTTTTCGTTTCTTGGCAATCCGTCTGTTAAATCTCTACCTCTAACTTCCATTGTCATTTCTGTCATTAAAGGCATTGCACAACCTATTTGCATTTTGATTTGCTCTGCTGTTGTTTCTCCTATTGCTAAGTTCATTTCTCTTTTTACGTAATTAACTATGTCTTCATCAAGTTCATCTCCGGCAACTCTTAAAGAGTGACTTACAACAATTCCTCCTAGTGAAACTACTGCAACTTCTGTAGTTCCTCCTCCGATATCTACAATTATACTTCCACTTGGTTCTGCAACATCTAATGAAGCACCTATTGCCGCTGCCATAGGTTCTTCTATTAAATATACTTCTTTTGCTCCTGCTTGTAATACAGATTCTTCTACTGCTCTTTCTTCGACTTCTGTTATACCTGATGGAACCCCAACAACAACTCTTGGTCTACCGACATTGTATCTTTTTTCTACTTTTTGTATTATGTTTTTTAACATTAATTGTGTTGCAGTGAAGTCAGCAATAACACCATCTTTTAATGGTCTTACTGCTTTTATTTGTTCTGGTGTTCTTCCAAGCATTTCTTTTGCTTCATTTCCAGTTGCAACTATATTTCCTGTTCTTCTATCTATTGCAACAACTGAAGGTTCTTTTAATACAATTCCCTTTCCTTTTAATGTTACTAAAATATTTGCAGTTCCTAAATCAATTCCTATATCTTTTGAACCAAATGTAAAAAAATTCATAATTTCAATTCCTTTCTGATCTGACATCCTTTTTTTTGTAGATACATACATTTTATTTTTTTCAATACGTAGTTTATTTTTTTTTACATATTTTAATTTTATTTTGTTTGCCTTTTTCTTTTGATTTCATTTTTTCTTTTCTTCTGCTACTCTCTTTTCTAATACAACAAAAACACTTCTGAATACACCATTTCCAATGACTAAGTGGTCCATTAACTCAATGCCTAAATCTCTTGCTATTCTATAAAGTTTATCTGTTATTTTAATGTCTCTATCACTTGGCATTGGATCCCCTGATGGATGATTATGTACCAAAATCATTCTAGGTGCTTTTATTTTTACTGCTTCCATTATAATGTCCATTATGTTAACATTTACAAAATATATTCCACCATGGCCAAGTTCTACTTTTTTTAAAATTTCATTTTTGTTATTTAATAAAATAAGAAGTATATGTTCTTTTTTTTCAAATCGTAATTCCTGCATAAGCATTCCAGCTAAGTGTGATGAATTACGAACTACAATTTTTCTGTAATTTGCTGGTTTGTTCATTCTTATTGCTAATTCACATATTGCTTTTATTTGTATTTCTTTTTACTTTCCCTATTCCTTTTATTTGCATAAGTTCTTCTAATGTTATATTTTTTAAAAAGTTAAGTTCTCCCATTTGTGGGTCTTCACTTAGTTTTAGTATTCTTTGTGCTATTTGTACTGATGTTTCTTCTCGTGTTCCTGTTTTTATTACTATTGCTATTAGTTCTGCATTTGATAATGTTTTTTCTCCATATAGTTCTAGCTTTTCATATGGTCTTTCTGTTTCTGGTAATTCTTTTATTTTTAGTGACAAATTTTGACTCCTTTTTGTTTTATTTGCCCCACTTTTTATTTTTGTAAATTACTTTTATATCTTTTTGTATATAAATATTGCTAATACCATTCCTATTATGCTTGCAATGTTTATTTTGAACATTAGTCCAAATGTTAGTTTTAATACACTTAAGTCTAATACTATTGGTGCATTTATTCCAAATTCTTCTTCATATGATAGCCACCATAGCCATGATACACTTGAAGCTAATTTTCCCAATAGTCCCCCTATTACTAATCCTGCTAATAAAAATACTAACAATATCCATATATTTTTTTCTCTTGTTGCCATTTCTTTACCTCCATTTTTTTTTCTTTTGTCCTTACGGATACACCCTTTTTTACATTTGCTATTATACATTGATTTTGCGTTTTTTTCAAGTGGTTTTTAGAAATTTATGTAAAGAATTATAACAATTTACAGTGCTTTAAATTATTGTTTGTGTGTTTCCCGTCCCCCTTGGACATATGTATATGATTTTAAACTTTTCGAATGTGATTGGAGCAATATTAGAAATTTTTAAATAAATTTATGGAAAGAGTTCGCGTCGAACGCAGCGAGGACTAAGCGGAAGGATGCCATAAATTTATTTTAGAAATTCTTGTGTTGCGTATTGAGCCGATAAAACGTTTCAAATCATATACATGTGTCCAAGGGGGACGGGAAACACACAGACAATAATTTGACGTTCTGTTAATTATATCAAACAATTTGTATTTACCATATTTTGTGTCTTTAATTCTATTAAATATCATAGTATAATAAAATTATAAGTATGGAGGTATAATTAAATGAAAATTGAAAAAATAACCGAAAATAAAATACGAATAACACTAAAAAGAGAAGAATTTAAAGATAAAAAAATAGATATAAATGAACTATTACTTACCAGTGCGGACTCACAAAAATTATTTTTAGAAATACTAAATCAAGCAGAAAAAGAAATAAACTTCGATACAACAGGTCATAAATTATTAATTGAAGCATCAACAGAAAACAATGAAATTTTTATTTTTACAATCACAAAATACCCAGAACATGATATCTTAGTTAAAAGTCAGCATAAAAAATTATTGAGTACGAAAAAAAAAAATTCAAAAACGTTCATCTCATCACCATTAATTTATCGTTTTGAAAGTTTTGATTATTTTTGTGAATTTTGCCTTTTTTTACATACAAATTCTACTATTAATTTAAAAAAACTTTATAAAAGTGCTGCCCTGTATTTATTTAATAATAATTATTATTTAGTACTAGATAATTTGAATTTAGAAAACTCCAATTTAAGTTTTTTTTATTCTTCTTTATTAGAGTTTTCGGTTATTGAAAAATACTCAAGGAATTTTATTTTTAAACTAAAGGAGCATGGAAAAGTCATTTTAAAAAATAATGCAATTACAACTTGTATACAGTATTTTACATAGAACAAATCTGAAAATTTTCAATTTTCAGCCTTAACTCTACTTTTTAACATACTCAAAAAAATTGAAATTTTCAGTAAATTTGTTCGTGCGCGAAAATTTATGAAATAAATTTTCTGTGCAATGTAATATTATATATTAGAAAAGTTGCATAACTTTCCTAATATATAATAAAAAGGTATGCTAGTAAGAAAATAAGCATACCTTTTTATATTAATATAAATAATTTTGTGGATTATATGGTGTTCCATTTACTCTTATTTCAAAATGAAGATGTGGACCTGTTGAATTTCCTGTTGAACCAACTGCAGCGATAGTTTGCCCTTGTGATACTGTTGCTCCTGCACTAAAATATAATTTACTACAATGTCCATAATATGTTTGTATTCCATTGCTATGAGTAATAACCATTAAATTTCCATAAGAACCTTTCCATCCTGCAAACGTTACTGTTCCAGATGCTGCTGCTGCAACCGGCGTTCCTGTTGATGTTGCTATATCAAGTCCAGTATGTGCAGAACTTCTTATTGAACTTCTTGCTCCAAATCTTGAAGATATTATTCCTGATACTGGTTTAGATAATGATATTCCTAACGCAACTTTTGTTCCTGAAATTGTCATTGCAGTATTAACAGTTCCTGTTGATTTTACTGCTGTTCCTGTTGATTTTTTTGTAGTTGATTTCTTTGTTGAAGCAATTACTACATTTTTTGGTTCTGAATATAAACTTGCTACTGCATCATCTATATTATCCATTACTTTTAATTCTGTATCATATTTTTCAGAAATAGTTATATTGTCTATATTTGTACTATTTTTTTTCTTTTAATTTATTTACTATTTCTTCTGCTTCTGTAAATTCAGGTACATATACTTTTTTTTCTTCTTGATTTTCCAATACAGCATAATACCTATAATATGTTGTTCCTCCTGATTTTATTGTATTGAAAATTTCCTCATCATTTGAATTTACATTTCTTTTTAATAAACATATTTTATATTTTGGTAAATTATCCAGTTGTACAAATGCAGTATTTTGGTTTTCGCCATTTTCCATATATTCATTTATTTGTGATTGTAATTTACTTTTTATTATCTGTATATCCTAATTCTTTTCCATTTAAACTTACACTATAACTTATTTTGTAAAATGATGCTACAACTGCAATTATTGCTAATAAAGCTACAGTTATCAAAATTACTAATTTCATTGACCTTCTTGTATGTATCAATACTTTTTTAAACATTACAACTTCTCCTTATAATATTCTGACAATATTTTACACTTTTTTTTTTATTTTTTTGCAATAGGCTCTTTATTTATTTTCCGTAAGTTTTAATGACTTTTTATTATTCTTTCTTTCGTTTTTTTAGTTTTTCTATATTTTTTAATATCATTATTTATATTTTAAATTAATTTTATTGATTTTCTTTTTTGTTAGTACGTAAATTTTACTTTATGTAAGTTTCTGTACAAAACATTTATATTTTAGGAGTTTTAGGAAATTTGTTCGTGCACGAAAATTTATGAAATGAATTTTCTGTGCAGTGTAATTTTATATATTAGGAAAGTTGCATAACTTTCCTGATATATAAATAAGGAATTAAGAGTATTTCCCCTAATCCCTTTTTTTTTATTGTTGTAATTCTGTTTTTACTGTTTCGACTTCTGTTTGTGAAGCCTTTTGTGCAGGTTTGTAATATCCTTTTGCTTGTGCTATTTTGAATAATTCATATTGAAAACTTTCATCACCATTTCTTATTTGTTGGAATGCTTGCCTTAATTCCATATTTTCTGCCTCAGATATTGCTGTTTGATATCCTGTTAAATCTGCCTTTACACCTGCTAAAATATCGTTTACCATTGTTTTTTCATCCATGTTTTTTTCCTCCCTCCTAATTATTTAAAAAAGACATTAATTTTTGTTTTGTGTTTAAAGCATCTTGTGCAGATTTTGTGAATAATTGTTTTATTTGAGGATCTACTGCTTGTGCAGAATATGTGTTTAATTTTTGATATATTGTTTCATGTGCACCTATAAAATGTCTTAAGTTTTGTAATTCCATTTGATTTAAATTTGCCATTTTTATCATCCTTTCTTACGCTCTGCTTTATTTATTACACTTCAATTTTATTAAAATCACATTCCAATCATTGTAATAAAAATACATATAAGCGTTATTCTTTATTTATCATTTGCAATTTTAAAAATTTTATTCTTAATTTAGCCAAAAAAATTTCGGGATTGAAGACCTGTCCCCCAATCCCGAAATTTTTAAATTATTTCTAAATTAGCAAATTTTGCCATTAAACGTTTATGTCCAACTTTATCAAATTGAATATCAACTTTTAAATCGTCACCCTCTGGCTCAACATTGCTAATAACACCTTCGCCAAATTTTTTGTGATAAATTCTAACTCCTTCTTTATATTTAGATAAATCAACATTTGCTCCTGATGATTTTTTTTTGGTTAAATTATTTAAGAAGCTTTCTGCTGTTCTAAACATAAATCCATTACTATTTGTACTACTACTTGCTGCCGCAACTTTTGGTTCATTTTTATCAATTTTGTATGTTTTTATATTTCCATTGTCTTTGCTTCCATATGTCCAACTATATTTTGAATCCCAACAAAAATATTACTATTGTTTTCTTGTTTTTCACCCTTAAAGCATCATCATATCCGTCTAATAAATCACTTGGTATTTCTCTTAAAAATCTTGATACTTGATTACAACTTGTTGAACCAAATATTGTACGTTGTTTACTACATGTTAAAAATAAATTTTCTTTTGCTCTTGTTATCCCAACATAACATAAACGTCTTTCTTCTTCTAATTCCTTTGGTTCTCCAATAGATTTATAACCTGGGAATATTCCTTCTTCCATTCCTACCAAAAATACCACTGGGAATTCAAGTCCTTTTGCACTATGTAATGTCATAAGTGTTACAGTTTCTTCTGCCTCTTCCATATTATCAATATCACTTGATAATGTTATTCCTTCTAAGAAATCACTTAATTTATTATCTGCAGATTCGTCCTCAAATTCTATTGCAACAGTTAAGAACTCGTCCAAGTTTTCTATTCTGTTTTCTGCTTCTATTGTATTTTCATTTTCCAATGCCTGAGTATATCCTGATTTTTTAAGTGTTTCTTTTATTAAATCTGATATTTTTATATCTTCTTTTTTTGCTCTCAATTCTTCTATTGCATTTACAAATTCTCTTGAATTTAAAAACACTCTATTTAATCCATATTGTTCTGCATTTTTTATAATTTCATACATTGGAACTCCACTATTAATTGATAATTCTTCTATTTTGTCTAAACTTGTTTTTCCAATTCCTCTTTTAGGTTCATTAATTATTCTCTTCAAACTCAAGTTGTCTGATGGATTTTGTATTAATCTTAAGTATGAAATTATGTCTTTAATTTCTTTTCTTTCATAGAATTTAAGACCACCTATAATTTTATATGGAATGCTCTCTCTTCTTAGAATTTCCTCTATTGCTCTTGATTGAGTATTCATTCTATATAAAATTGCAAAATCTGAATATTTATAATATTCTTCTCTTCTCAAATGTTCAATTTGCTGTGCAATATATGTTCCTTCATCATATTCATTTTTTGCAGAATATACTGCAGGTAAGTTTCCAACTTCATTTTCTGTCCACAATTCCTTTTTGTATGTGACTTCATTATTTTTAATTACTGCATTTGCTGCTTTTAAAATATTTCCTGTACATCTATAATTTTGCTCCAATTTGATTATTTTTGTTCCTGGGAAATCTCTTTCAAAATTTAAAATGTTTGAAATATCAGCACCTCTAAAACTATATATTCCTTGGTCATTATCTCCAACAACTGTTATGTTTCCGTTTTTAGATGCAAGCATTGTTACCAATGTAAATTGAGCCTTATTCGTATCTTGATATTCGTCTACTAATACATAATGAAATTTATCTGAATAATATTCTAAAATATCAGGATTTTCCATTAATATTTTAATTGTATAATTTATGATATCGTCAAAGTCTATTGCATTGTTTTCTTTTAAACGTTTTTGATACATTTCATATACTAGTGCAATTTTTTCTTTTCTAAAGTCTCCATTTGCTCTTACTGTATATTGGTCTGGTTCTAGCATTTCATTTTTTGCATTACTTATTTCTGATAATACAGTTCTATCTGTAAACATTTTGTCATCTAATCCTATACTGTTTTTATACAACCTTTTATTAAAGTTCTTTGGTCACTTGTATCAAAAATTATAAATGAAGAATCAAAACCTATTCTATCTATAAATCTTCTTAAAATACGCACACATATTGAGTGAAATGTTCCCATCCATATATCTGCAGCTACATCTCCTACTAAATTACTTATTCTTTCTTTCATTTCATTTGCAGCTTTGTTTGTAAAAGTTATAGCCAAGATATTCCATGGCTTTACTTGTTTTTCTCCTATTAAGTATGCAATTTTATGTGTTAATACTTTTGTTTTTCCGCTTCCTGCTCCTGCTATTACTAAGCATGGTCCTTCTGTATTTACTACCGCTTCGTATTGTTTGTCATTTAATCCTTTTAATATATCTTGCATTTTTATTCCTACTTTCTAAATTATTTAATTGATATTTTCTCCAAATTTTCTTGTCCAATTATATAATTTTACATTTTAAAAGTCAATAGAATTTAGAATATTTTTCAAACATTTTTTCGCTATATAAAATGTAAAAAATGAAGCAGTTATTTGCCTCATTTTTTCATAATTGCGTTGCAAAAATTCCAATTATAAACCCTATCATATTACCAACAGCAGACATTCTACCTTTATATAATTTATTTGATTCAGGTATTAATTCACCAGAAACAATATACAACATTGCACCGGCCGCAAAACTTAGGCAAACCGCAATTACACTTTGAGAAATAGAACCTACGATTGCTCCAAAAAATGCACCAACTCCTGTTGTAACTCCTGATAATATTACATAAAAAATAACTTTTGCTTTTGACATTCCTCCATTTTTCATAGGTACTGCCATTGATATTCCTTCTGGTATATCATGTAAACATATTGCAATTGCCAATCCAAGTCCCAAACGCATTGAGGCTTCAAATCCTGAACCAATTGCTAAACCTTCTGGAAAATTGTGTATTGCTAACCCTATTGATACTATTATTCCTGTTTTTAATAAATCATTACTTTCAACATATTTTTGTTGCTTTTTATTGAACTTTTTTTGAACTATTACATCACAAAATATCATTGATATTATTCCTATTAATACCCCAAATACTACTCTGTATATATTACTAATCCCTAATGCTTCTGGTATTAAGTCAAAGCATATTACTGACATCATTAGTCCTGATGCAAATGATAGTATAAAACTTAGAAATTTGTTTGAATTTTTTTTGATTACTATCCCTAGTATTCCTCCTATTGTTGTTCCAAATGTGCCAAAAAATAAACCTAGTAATGTTGTTTTTAAGATTTCGTTCACAGCAATTTCCCCTTTTTTTACAATATTACTAGATTTATATGTTTTACTTGTTGTTTTATGATTTATTTTTTAAAATTGTAATTTATCTTTCCAATTGTTTTTGCATAATATCTTTAAGTGCTTCTCTAATATACTCTGGTCTAGTATTTTCATCAATGTTTAATTTTTCATCAATTTTAATATCTCTTACTTTTTACCCCATAGGTCAACTCTATAAATTCAGCTAAAACATGTCTATGACAAAACTGTTGTCCTTTTTCATAGCACAATAATATTGGGTCTGTTTCATTTTGTAACAATTCTTCTATATTTACTTTAGTTAAAACTTGATTATAATATTGCTCTATATAATATCTTGTATTCTCCTCTTCTGAAATTCTACCAATATTATTATGCCAAATCTCCCAAAATGCTCTTTTTTGGGTGCTAAGGAAGGAATTGCTTTGCCAACAAATCCAACTTTTCTCCCTCTATCGCCTGAAATAGATATTAAATTTCCTAGCTTACATTCTTCATAATTACCTGTAAAAATTCTCGTATTCATTTTTTCTCCAATCTGACCAAAAAATTACTAGTTATCTTTCACTTTTTATATTTTAAACGATAGTTAACTACTGTACTATTTCAATTTTTAATGTCTTCGCCCATTATTTCTAAATAATCTTTTTCTGCTTGTGTTAAATGACTTTTCATATATTTATCATATTCTTTATGAGCTTTTTCTAATGCTTTTTCATGAGATATTGTTCCTGCTCCTTCTAATATATCTTTATGGGTCATAGTTAAAAATCCATCTAGTTCTTTTTACCCATTCTTTCATCGTCATTGCATGCATATTTAAAGCATTAATCTCTGCAACATCTAAATATGCTGACACCATTCTATTTAATAAATCTAATTCTTTTTCACTTAAATAATTTTTAGCAATTTCTGTCTCTGCTCTAGTAGGCATATTTCCCTTAAAATTTGTTAATCCAATATTTTCCTTTTGACTATCTACTCTATTAAATATTACTTCTGCTGCCGTATTACCATGAACAGCATAATGCATTTTGTTTTGAACCGTTTTAAAAAATTCTCTTGTTTGTTCATTTTTTGCATCGTAATCTACACTAGTTGCATAAATATCTATTATTTTTCTCCAAAATACTTTTTCAGATGAACGAATATCTCTAATTTTTTCTAATACTTCTTCAAAATATGTACCTCCACCATTATTTTTAAATCTTTTAACATTAAGGTTATATCCTTTATTAGATATTCTTTTATCAGTTGATTTGCCCATATTCTAAATTGTGTACCTCGAACTGATCGTACTCTATATCCAACTGATATAATTAAATCTAAATTATAAAATTTTGTTTTGTAGTTTTTTCCATCTTTAGCAGTTGTCAAGCATTCCTTGACAACTGAATTTTCTTCTAATTCTTTTTCTTCAAAAATATTCTTTATATGTAAACTTATATTTTGTTTCGTAGTATCAAATAACCCAGCCATTGAGTTTTGAGTAAGCCATACATTTTCATCTTCTAATCTTACTTCAATATCAACTTGTCCATCGTCTGTTGTATACATTATAAATTTATTTCGTTCATCTAATTCATTATTCATTAAGTAAAACTCCCTTCAAAGTTTATTTTCTATCTGATTACCATTTAAATATCTATCATAATTTTACGCAAAACATTTGTTTTTGTCAATAGTTAAAAATAAATTTCAAGGTTTTTTTCAAACTCTGAAATTTAAACAATTTTATTGATTGAACAATTTTAATTTTTTATACAAAAAGTAGCATACAATGGTATTGATTTAATATCATTTGTTTTAACCTCTATTGGAATGATTCTATCATCATTGTATATAATAAAATCAACTTCTGCAGCATTTCCAGATTTTTAATACATTAACATTTCTTCACGTTTTTCATAGATGTTTTTTGAAAAATTTCACGTTTTTCATACGTGCTTTCAGTAAAATCTTCACGTTTTTTATAGATAGCTCTATGAAAAATTTCACGTTTTTTATATTTTTATTGTTTTCTATAAATAAAAATTTAAAAATTACAAAACAAAAAACTAATATTACTGTTTTTACAATAATACTAGTTTTTATTAATTTTAAATTATTTTACATCTCTTAATCCATTATATCTGAAATATGCAAATGTTCCTATTCCTGCTAAAGCTAATATACTTATTATTAGTCCTATTCCTGCTCCTGTATATGGTAAACTTCCTTTTGCAGTTGTTGGATCTTGATTTTCTTCTGGATCTTTTTTTCCTTCTGTTTTTTTATTGTCACCATCATCTGAATTTTGTCCATCATTTGGTGATTGATTATTGTTTGAATCTGGTGTCTCTGGATTAGTTATTGTACCATTTGCATATATAACTCTTGAAAAATATGGTACTACTACTTTAGGACAAGATAATACTGCTTTATTACCTGCTAAATCTGTTATATCCCCGCCTGTTAAATCTACAGTACTCATAATTCCTAAATCTGAACTTTTTTATAGTATATACATATTTTATACTAGATCCCGAAATTGCTCCATCTTTTATTTCAATGTTTTGACCATCACCAAATTTTATTATTAATGTTGGTATTGTTCCTTTTATTTCCTCATTAAATTTAACATTTATTGTTAATTTTGCATTTGCAGGAACAACGTATTGATCATTATTACTATATTTGCTAACACTAGAATATGGCACTTCTATTGCTGTTACTGTTGGTGCTGTTACATCTGTTCCAGAAGTTTGTTTATTCCAATTTGATATATAATCAAATTTTATACTATTGTCTTCTGCATATTTTTTTGCAACTGAACCATTATTACCATATATAGTAAGATTATCACATCCACTAAATGCATTTTTGTCAATACTAACAACAGAATCTGGTATTTTAATCTTTTTCAAGTTTGTACATCCTTCAAATGCTCCCCAAATATCTGTTGAAATTGAAGTAATAGAATTTGGTAATATAACACTTGTTAAACCAGAACAGTTTCTAAAAGTACTGGCATGAATTTTAGTTAAATTTTCAGAAAGAGTTATTTCTTTCAATCCACTACATGATTTAAATACTCCTGCACCTAACGTTGTCACACTATCTGGAAGTATAACCTTCGTTAACCCAGTACAGCCAGAAAAAGCATAAGAATCTATTCTAGAAATATTTTTTGATAATGAAACACTTGTTAATCCATAGCAATCCTCAAATGCATAACTATTTATGTAAGTAACACTATCAGGAATTATAACACTTTTTAATCCTGTACATCCTTTAAATGCAGACTGTCCAATTACAGTAATAGTACTTGGAATCTCTACACCTGTTATACCTGTACAATTTTCAAATGCTCCTGCTACTGTACCATTACGATACACACTTCCATCCAATTGTATTACTGTTTTACCATTAATTGTTGATGGTATTTTCACTGTTCCACTTACACTTGATGTTTCACATTTTAAATCAATTATACTTCCTGCACCATCTACATCATAACTCCACTCTATATTTTGTGCCGTATCTTTCCATGTTTCAGAAGTTGCTTTTACAACATTAGGAACCATAAACATAATTATTGCTATAAATGATATCAAAAATAAAAATTTCATTTTTTTCAACTTTATTCACCCCCTTTTTTTTTTGTTTTATACTTAATAATTGCTTTAGTATATTCACAATATACCATTACTGTCGAAAATTGTAAATAGTTTTTGATAGTTTTCTTATATTTTTTCTAAGTGTACTTATGCCATTTTTAAAAGTATAATTAGAAAAATTATAAGAAATCGTTATATTTTAGCATAGTTTACTATTAAAAATTACAAGGTTACTTTGTTTACATTTTATTAATTTTACTTATAATTAAAATAATTGGAGGTGCACTAATTGGAAAAAAATGAAGACGAAAAAAGAAGGATAGAAATTGCTAAAAATCTTGGTAAAAACTTGCTCAAACTTAGAAAAGAAAAAGGATTTACTAGGGAAGAATTAGCAGAAAAAAGCAATCTATCCGCTAATTACATTTACGGTTTAGAAATTGGTACTTATTTACCTGGCTGTATAGCATTAATAGATTTATCCAATGCTCTTGATATAAATATTTCTCAATTATTAGCAAAGTACCTACATAATGATAGAAAAGATACAATTGATAAAATATCTTTACAAATTAGTAAATTATCAGATAGAAATTTAGAATTGATTATAAATATTCTTGACTTCATGGAAAAAAACAATGATTAACAATATTTAATTTAAAATCACATACAACTATAAACTTTCTCATATAAAAAAGCCAATAAATACTGTTTACACACAATATTTATTGACTTTTTATTTTCTATTATTCATCTTCACCTTTTAATCTTTCTGCTCTATCTGCAGCAATTAGATTATCAACCATTTCATCAATATCACCATTCAAGAAATTTTCCATTTGATAAATACTCATACCAATTCTATGGTCTGTAATTCTACCTTGAGGATAATTATAAGTTCTAATTTTTTTTCACTTCTATCACCAGAACCAACTTGAGATTTTCTAGCACTAGAAATTTCATTATCTTGTTTTTGTTTTTCCATCTCATATAATTTAGTTCTAAGCATTTTCATAGCATTATCTCTATTTTGGAATTGAGACCTTTCAGTTTGACACTCAACAACGATACCTGTTGGTTCGTGTATAAGTCTTACTGCAGATGATGTTTTGTTTATATGTCCACCAGCACCTGAAGAACGGAAAACCTCCATTTTAATGTCTGCTGGATTTATTTCAATTTCTACATCTTCAACAACTGGAAGCACCGCAACAGTTGCAGTTGATGTATGAATTCTACCACTGCTTTCTGTGTCTGGAACTCTTTGTACTCTGTGAACTCCACTTTCAAATTTAAGTCTACTATAAACACCTTTTCCAGTAACCATAAATGTTATTTCTTTATAACCACCTAATCCTGTTTCATTTTCATTTAAAACTTCAATTTTCCAGTGTTTTCTTTCTGCATACATTGTGTACATTCTAAATAATGTTCCAGCAAATAATGCGGCTTCTTCTCCACCTGCTCCTGCTCTTATTTCACAAATGATGTTTTTATCATCGTCTGGGTCTTTTGGAATTAATAAGAATTTTAATTCTTCTTCTAATTTTGGTAATTTTTCTTTATTATCATAATATTCCATTTCTGCTAATTCTTTTAATTCTTTGTCTTCCATCATTTCTTTTGCTTCGTCCATTGCTTGTTTTGCTTTTTTATATTCTCTAAATTTTAAAACTATATCTTCTATACTTGCATGTTCTTTCATTAATTTTTGCCATTCTGATTGGTTTGATATTACTTCTGGGTCACTAATCATTTTTGTTAATTCTTCATATCTTTTTTCTACTGCTTCTAATTTTTCAAACATAAATATTCTCCCTTCACTGTGTTTTTTGCTCTGTTCGTCGACAGACAAATCTTGGATTTTTTTCCGTGAATCACTATCCAAAATTTTATCAGACAAATCTTTGGCTTTTCTGTGCATCTCCATATAAAATTTTTTCAAGTTTTATACCCTTTTGGTATTATACTACAAATTTAGGAATTTTACAACTCTATGTAGTTATAATCAATATTTTTATTTTCAAAAATACTTTTTTCACGATTTGTACATGTAAAAATAATAATTTGTCTATTACTAAATTTAGAGTTTAAATAATCCAAAATATTTTTTAATCTTTCATCATCATAAAATGCTAAAGCTTCATCCAAGAAAATTGGGACAGTCTCATCAGAAAGTTCATTAATCATAGAAAGTCTTAATGATAAATATAATTGGTCAATAGTTCCAATGCTAAATCTATTTACCGGAATATAATCTCCATTTTGTAATTCAACAATTAAACCTTCTTCTTCATTAAACATTACTTTGTTATATTTACCATCTGTTATGCTAGAGATATTATGAGATAAATTCTCTGTAAACTTAGGGGTTACTGAATTTTTCATTTTTTCATATGAGTTGCTTAAAATGTTTTTTGCTAAATTCATACTCATATTTAATTTTTGCAAGGTTAACATTTTTTCATTATTGTTAACTAATTCTTCTTCAATTTTTGATAAATTATCTAACTTAGGTTCTATATTTTTTTTGTCTAAATTTAAAGTATGCAATTTTAATTTTTTATTATTTATTTCATTTTGAATTTTTTCAATTTCAAAATTTATTTTTTAAATTATTTAAATCAACAAAAAATTATTTATTTTATTTTTTTCTATTTTATTTAAATATTTATTTTTTTATTTTTTCTTTTTCTAAATTATTTTTTAAATTAAAATTATTTTTTATTTTATTTAATTCTTCATTATTATTTTTTTGATTATTTTCTATTAATTTTTTTTCATTTTCTAAATTAATTAATTGTAAATTAATTTCATTAAATTTATTTTTTTCTATTTTTTCATTATTTTTTTTTTTTTTTTTTCTTTATTTATTAAAAATATGTAAAAAATTAAAAACGTTGGTACTGTAAGGAGAAAAATATATTTAAAAATATTATTTTTTTTAATAAAAATAAATTGTAAAATATTTATTATAATTAATAAAATAAAAAATAAATTTAATTTTTTATTTAATTTATTTTTATTTTTTTTTATTTTATTTTTATTTATTTTTTTTTATTTTTATTTTCAAATTATTATTTAAATATTTTTTCTAAAATATTTTTATTATTTATTTTTAATTCAGTTTTTTTTTATTTACAGAATTTATTTTTTTTCTAAATTTTCATTTTCAATATTTTCTTTTATTTTTATTTTTTCATTTTCAATTTTTTCATTTTTTTTTTGCAACTTAATTTCTTTTAGAAAATTATTTTCATTTTCTAAATTTAAAATTTCGTCATTTAAATCATTTTCTTGTTCTTCATATTCATATTTAAAATTTTTAAATTTTTCTAGATTTTCCTTTTCTGCATTTAATTCTTGTAATTTTCTTGCAACTATGTTAATTGGCTTTTCCCTAGACCTTTCAGTTCCTACCTCATCTAATTGTCTTCTATTTATTCTGTCCATTACCCTTTTAAAAGATGTACTATCATCACCAGTCTGTGCCAAATTAGCAATTTTTTGAATTAAAAAATTTTGAGCCTGATTTTCCAATTTGACTTCACTTTGGTTAATTGCAAGTGTTGACAAAAATAAATCTTCATCAATTTTTGTTTGTTCATAAAAAATTCATTTCCTTTATTTTTATCAATATTAAATTCTTTTGAAATATCCTCCATATTTTCATTAAATATTTTTGGATTTTTTTTTTACTAAAATCTCTATAAATTTCATATTTTTCTTTATTATCTAATTCATATTCTAATTTTCCAGAAAATTCTTCTCCAGACCAAGGTTTATATTTATCAAAATCTGATACTTCTTTTCCTTTTTTATTTTTTGAAATTCCATATAATGAATTAATAATAAATTTAATTAATGTAGATTTTCCTGCTTCATTTTGTCCATATATTAAATTTATTCCGTCTTTAAAATTTATTTCTTTTTCTTTTAATTTTCCATAAGAATTTATTTTTTAATTTTTTTTATTTTCAATCTATTGCCTCCATTCCAATTTCAACTGCTTTTTTCTATTATTTCTTTTTGCTCTTCAGGAATATTTTCTTCATTCAATTTTGCCAACATTTTTCTTTAGCAAATAAACCTTTTAAAGTAGTATCATTTGATAATTTTCTAAATCATAATTTATTTTTTTTTATCTTTTATTTTAATCACTTTATCATTTGAAATTAATTTATATAATTCGTATCTGTCAATTTCAAAATTTCTTTTTCCTGTTAAAATAATTTCAATTAAATTATTTTCTTCAAAATTTATTTCATTTATTTTTTCAATTAATTCTTCTTTTGAAATTATTTCTGTAATATCCAAATCATATAATTTAAATTCAGTTTCATCTAATGGAACAAATTCTAAATTTATTTTTTCTTTTTCCAATTCTCCGACTATCATTCCATGTTTACCAAGTTCATCAAATCCTAAGGAAGCTGTTGACCCCGGATATACAATATTTTGATTTTCTTCTTTATTATAATCTAGTTTATGAATATGTCCTAAAGCAACATAGTCAAATCCTTTTTCTTTTAACATCTTTGAAGATAAAGGATTATATTCACTATTTTCTATTGCACCACCATCTAGTGTTCCATGAATTACTAATATATAATTTATTTTTATCTTCTAATTCAACCTTTTCTATTCCGCAGTTTTTACAATAAAAATCATCAAATCCATACCCATAAATATTTGCATCTTCACATTCAATTTTTTCTATTTTTGATGTGAATATTTTTACATTTTCATTCCAATAAAATTTATTATAATATGAATTTTTTGTATATGGGTCATGATTTCCCGGTGATATAAATATTCGTGTTTCTGGAATTTCCTTAAATAAATCATTTATATATTCTATTGTTGATTTTTTTATATATTTTTGTTCATATAAATCTCCTGAGATAAATAAGTATTTTATATTATTTTCTTTTATATATTCTATTACTTTTTTAAAATACTTTTCTTTGTTCTAGTCTTCTTAAGTCTCCTAGTCCATCTTTGTCTGAAAGGTTTACAAATGGACTGTCAAAGTGCATATCTGCTATATGTACAAATTTCATTTTTATTTCTCCTTATTAATATCAGTATTTTTATTTTTGCTAATTGACATTTAAATATAATATGTTATAATATATATAGGAAATGAAAACCACAAATTGTGGTTGCCACATATGAATGTAACAGCACATCTGCCGGTCAAGCAAAGATGTGCTGTTTTATTTATTCCTTATTTGTCCATATTACAAATATAATTGTCAATAAGGCTACGTTTATAGTAAGGAAATTCCCAATGTATATATTAAAAATAATATAAATTCCATAAACACCACCTCACTTTCTCATAGTTAGAAACTATGTAGTAAAGTGGCAACACACTTGCTTATCTCATTTCCTATACTATCTAATATATACCATTTGTTGTTAAAAAACAAGCGAACACTTTTAATTTTTTATAAAACTTTTGTTCTTAATTTGCAGTCCAATATCTTACTTCTAAAAAGCAATATTTCCTAATAAAAAAAAATAAAGCCACTCACTTAAAGTAGCCTTATTATATAATTTTTATTCATCATCATCTAAAGGTCCAAATAATTCATCAAACTTTGCCTCTAATTCTTTTTTGCAAATCATATGTATCTTCGTCTTCATCTTGTGGAAGAAGTGGTGCATCTGCATCTACATTTGGATTTAATAAACTATCTAAAGTTTCAGTATCTCCTTTGTTCACACTTGTATCATTTTTTATCACTGGAACAGATTCTTTTTTATCTTCATCTTCAAATAAATCATCCAAAGATTCGATATTCAGATTTTCGATTTTCTCTTCTTCGTCTTCTTCTACATAAGGATTATATGGATTATACTTTCTCCATGTTCCTCTGTCGATTTCGCCTATATCATTATGGCTAATTGCATACCTTTGCATTTCTTTATCCATAGGATGTTTGAAATAGTAGATTTATTTTTTTGCTTTTACTGGCTTCAATCCTTTTCAAAAAAATTATACATAAATTATTGTCTAATCTTCTTAATTCATCTGGTGTCATAAGTGCTCTAGCCATAATTTGGTCTGATAAACTTTTTCCAGTTCTGTGGTTTTGTTTATCTTTATTTATTGAAATATTGTCCCTATCTATTGTTTTTTCTCCCAATTGTTTTGAGAAATATTCAACTGTTTTAAATGAGTTACTTCCTAAAAATACATGTGTATCACAGTTACCCATGATTGTTTCGTATGATTTTTCATATACTGCTTCTAATTGGTCAATATTTTGTAAAATAACACTAAATGATATTCCTCTACTTCTTGATGTTGATATTTTTTTGTCAAAGTCTGGTATTTTTCCTATATTTGCAAACTCGTCAAGTATAAAGTATGTTCTTTCTTTTAACCTTCCACCATTTTGATCTGCATAATCATATAATTGTTGTATCATTTGTGAAAAAGAATATTGTAAGCAAGAAGTCATATGCAGTATGTGTATCAGATGATATTACATATACTGCTGTCTTTTTGCTTCCTATTTCTTCAAAATTTATTGTATCTGTTGATGTCAATTCTGCTATTTCTTTTTGAGTCAAATTTACCTAATTTTGATTGCAAAGAACTTAGAATAGAGCCATATGTTTTTTCTGGTGCTATTTCTATAGATTTGTAATACATTCTTGCAGGATGATCATATGGTAATTGGCTCATTAAATCTGAAAGTAAGTTACTTCCACCATTTTTATTTGCAGCCCTTACTAATTCCGCACAACTTGCTAAGTTTTGCTCTTCTTCTGGTCTTGTTGCTATTAGATAGTATATTAATGCTTTTAATAACATTTCTGCCATGTCATCCCAATATGGATCTGAACCACTATCTGTTTTTTGTCCTTTTACTATTGTATTTGCAATAACATCAACATCAAGTTCTGAAGCAATATGCATTAATGGGTTATAACCATCACTATATTGAGGTCTTACCAAGTTTAATACTTTGATGTCATACCCCTGCTCTTTTAAATATCCTGCAGTTGTATCATAAAGTTCTCCCTTAGGGTCTGTAAACACATATGAACCTAGGCATTGAAATGCATTTGGTATTGAATATGATGCAGATTTACCAGAACCAGAACCGTCCAACTACCAAAACATTGACATTTCCACGTTTATCAAGTGGTAAATAATTATTTTCTGCAAGTATTATTCCATGATTTCTACTTAATATTTGATATTGTTCTCCTCTTTGACTCCAATCACTTGAACCATGTTCAATATCTGTATATCTATTTTTAGGAGCAGATTTTGCAAATCCTATAAAATAAATTACTACATATATTAATGAAAATCCAAGCAATGTTGATACAAAATTATGTCCTGCACCTTCTGCAAATATTCCTGATATGGTTGCAAATGGATTAGTTATATTTATTGGTAATCTATCTATAAATGTTGACATTGATATTTTACCTGCATCTGTTGTTGCCTGGAATGTTGTATATGAAAATGGCGCAACAAATACTATGACCAATACGAGCCATAGTATTACACATATTATAAAACTTTTTTTATTTTTCCTTATTGCTCCCTCTATTTTGTAATTCATTAAAATCACCTACAATTCTTTGGTATTTCTATCTTTCGCTTTGTTCTAATCCTCTTTGTTGTGCTTGTTCTGCTAATATAGATTTATGTAATTTTCTACGATCTTTATTTGCACTAATTTTCATAATTTCTCCAGTTGGTAATTGTCTTTTTCCATCTGAATTAACTATATGATTTTCAGTTTTAGAATCAATTACTGGTACATCTGCTCTAACAATTTCAAGTTCTCCACTTGCTTTAATTTTTGTTGCATCACCATTTTTTTGATCCTTGTCTAATTTATTTGTAATTGGTGCAATCGCCATTACTGCAATCTCAGTATTCGCTCCCTCTATATTTTTTTCTGGACTTACGTTCATTTAACTTCCTCCCTTAATTTTCTTTTTTGTCCCTGATTTCAAAGGCAAAATAAGATTTATATGGTTTTAATTTGCATTTACCTTTAACTTCATTTGTTTTTTCATCAAAATAAAGCGTAGGTTTTACTTCTTCTGTAGTCTCAGGGTCTATAATACAAATAGGCCTTTTTAAATTTGGTGTATATTTAAAATCTTTAACTTCTTTTTTTTCTTCTTCTGAATATATACTATCACATTTTAGTGGCATTGGCTTTTTACTTATTGAAATTTTATCATCTGCCATTATTGCAGTATTAACAACAACTTTATCTTTTGCAAAAGATAAAATCAATAATTCATCTTCATATGTTGGAAAATCTACATAAAAAGTTTTTTCTTTTCATGTTACCTCTTAGTTCTTCAGTATAATCAAGTCTATCCACCGTATATTTTGGATATTCTTTTGTTAAGTCCTTTGGAGTTTTATTTATTTGATATATAACAGTATTTACTCCTTCTGGATCAGTTATACTAAAATGTTTTCCTTGCCATGTTTCCATATAATTTACACCTCGTTTCTATGTACGATCCATAGTTTATCTTTTGTTGAACCACTATCTACAATTATAGCCAATTTCAAGGCTTTTTGTCAATAGTTTTGCTTGATTATGTAAAGTTTTCAACTATGTTTTACATATTTAATACATTTTTTATATTTTTTATTCTTTTCTTGGATCAAATGTTGACATATCTTTTAATTTTTCGAACATCTCTTGTTCATCTAGTTCCAATTTTTTAGGAACCATTATTTTTACTTCTGCAACTAAATCTCCTCTACCACCTTTTCCATTTTTGTAGCCTTTACTTGGTATTCTAATTTTTTCCCCACTTTGTATTCCCTGTGGTATATATACTTTTGTTTCTCCATCAATTGTTCTTACATTTACTCTAGTCCCTAACGCTGCCTCCCATGGTGATAATTTTAAATCTGTACATAAATCACTTCCATATAATTTAAAAACATTATTATCTTCAATGTTGATTTTTATAAGTAAATCTCCATTTTTACCGCCGTTTATGCCTTTTTTACCTTGACCAATCAATCTGATTTTTTCACCATTTCTTATTCCTTCTGGTATTTTGACTTCAAATGTTTTCATTTTTCCTTCTATTGTTCTTAATGAAATCTTTTTTTTTTCCAAACCATAAAATGCGTCTTCTAGACTTACCTGAATTTCTGTATCTATGTTTTCGCCTTTTATTGGTTCTTTTTTATTTACTATTTCTTCTTTGTCTATATCACCCAAAAAAACATACTAAATATATTTTTTCCTTTGAATTTTTGATAGTTTTTTGCATTTGTTCTTGAATTCCATATTCTATCGTATTTTCTTTTTGATGCTGGTGCTGAAAGTGTTCTGTATGCTTCGTTTATGTCTTTTATTTTTTCTTCTGCTAAACTGTCCCCTACATTTACATCTGGATGATTTCCTTTTTACTGCTGCTCTATATGCTGCTTTTATTTCTTCTATTGAAACTCGGCTTGTTTCTAGTCCAAGTATTTTATAATAATCTTTGTATTTCATTTAACATCCTCCCCCGAGATTAGGTAGGTTTATTATACCACAATTTGAAAAAAAATCCATAGATTTTATGGACTTTTTTTATTATTTTTTATGGACCTGTTACAATTCACAGTCTATAAACTATAACACTTATTTTATTATTTTTCAAATGCTAATTCTATAACTTTATCTAATAAATCTGAGTACCCGATTCCAACTTGTTCAAAAAGTTTTGGATACATACTAATACTTGTAAAACCAGGCAAAGTATTAATCTCATTTATAAAAATTTTATCAGTTCCATTCTCAATAAAGAAATCAACCCTTGACAACCCTTTACCATCAATTGCTTTAAAAGCCTTTACAGCCAATTTTCTAATCTCATCAGATTTTTCAGTTGATATATCTGCAGGTATCAAAGTTTTAGACTCTTGATTTTTATATTTAGCATCATAACTATAAAACACGTCTGCAGCCTTAATTTCACCAACACATGAACATTGGACATCTTCATTTCCAAGGACTGCACACTCAACCTCTCTACCATCAATACCTTCTTCAATTAATATTTTTTTATCATATTTTGCAGCCTCCAATATTGCTTTCTCTAACTCTTTTTCATTGTTTACCTTACTAATTCCTACACTTGAACCGGAATTTGATGGCTTAACAAACATTGGAAATTTCAAGTTTTTTATTGTTAGTTTTACAACTTTTTTTTTATATCAATTACCTGTTCATCAAAATTTTCTTTTACATATATAAATTTATCATTGTATTTTCTTATATACACATATTTTGCTTGATTTATTCCTGCTTTGTCAAAAATAATTTTTGTATATACTTTATCCATTCCAACACTTGAAGCCAATACCCCACATCCAACATATGGGATTTTTAATAGTTCAAATAATCCTTGTATTGTTCCATCTTCACCATATAAGCCATGTAAAACTGGGAAAATGACGTCCATTTGTTTTAAATATTCAAATACATTTTCTATTACTGCCTTTTCTTCAATTTTTATTTGACCTTCTTTTGTCATTTGAATTTTAAACCATTTTCCATTTTCATCTATAAATATTGGATAAATTTCATATTTTTCTTTGTTTAAATTTTTTATCACTGATGCTCCTGATACACAAGATACTTTGTTTTCAGTAGACATTCCTCCAAAAATTACACCTAATTTTTTTCATACTATTACCTTCTTTTATTAAATTATTATTACAATTCATAAACAATTATTTTATGGATAGTGAACCGTAACAACTTATTCTATGTTCGATTGTCATTAAATTATTTTAATAAGTTTTCTACAATATTAAAGAATTTCATTCCATTTGATGCTTTAAATAAAATACTATCCCCACTTTGCCAATTATCTTTTACAAATTTTTCAACTTGTTCTCTATTTTCAAAATAGTGAACATTCTCGTTTTTCATGCCTTCTTTTTTTGCACTTTCAACTATATATTTAGCATTTTCACCACAGCAAACAAGAATATCAATTTTATTTTTAGCAACTTCTGTTCCAACTTTTTCGTGCAATTTTTTTGAATATTCTCCAAGTTCAAACATATCACCTAAAACTGCTATTTTTCTTGAATTTAAACCTTGCAAATATTTTAAAGAAGCTTGCATTGATTCAAAGCTTGCATTATAACTATCATTTATAATAGTAACTCCATTTTTTAGTTCTGTTATATCCATTCTCTTTTTAGTTAATTCAAATGTTTCAATTCCATTTTTTATTTGTTCTTTGCTTAATCCCATTAACATCCCAACAGTTGCTGCACATATTGCATTATATACAAAGTGAATTCCTCCAACGGGAACTTTTACTTTGAATTTTTCACCTTTTATATTGCATACAAATTCACTATCATTTTCGTTTAAAACAATGTCTTCTGCTTTTACTTCTGAATCATTTTCAATTCCATATGTATGCATTTCTACATCTTTATTTTCCATATAATATTTATGTAATAAGTCATTGTCATTATTTATAACCAAAACTTTTTTGTTCATTCCTTCTAAAATTTCAAGTTTTGCTTTTAAAATATTTTCTCTTGAACCTAGATTTCCAATATGTGATGTTCCTATGTTTGTAATTACTGCTATTGTAGGCTTTGCGATTTTTGTTAGTTTACTTATTTCTCCAAAATGATTCATTCCCATTTCTATAACTGCTGCTTCTTGGTCTTTTAAATTAAACATTGTAAATGGTAGTCCTATTTCATTGTTGTTATTTCCTTGTGTTTTTAAAGTTTTGTATTTTTGTGATATTACATTTGCTACAATGTCTTTGGTACTTGTTTTTCCTACGCTTCCAGTTACTCCAACCATTTTGAAGTTTTTTCCCATTGATATTCTTTTGTATGTTGCTATGTCTGCAAGTGCTTGTATTGTGTCTTTTACTTCTATTATGTTTTGATTTTTGTTTAGGTTTTCTTTTGAAAAGTCTATTCCTTGTATTATTACTGCTTCTGCTCCTGATTCAAATGCTTTTTTCCATAGTGTGTTTCCGTCAAAGTTTTCTCCTTTTATTCCTATGTATGTGTCTCCTTTTTTTATTGTTCTTGTGTCTTTGCAGAATTCTTTTATTTCTTTTTCTTCGTCTCCTTGTATTAGTTTTCCTTTTGTTGCTTGTATTATTTCTTTTATTTTCATTTTTCCTCTTCCTTTCCTTTTGCAACTTTAGTTAGAAAAGAATTAAATTTTTAAAATCTTTTATTTTTCTTGATAGATTATATGCTTTTTTTGCTTTTTTTGCAATTGTTTTTGATATAATTTTGTTCTTGCGAAAAAATTGTGCAGGTTATATCTGCACAATTTTGATTTGGTTTTATTTTATCTTTTCTACTTCTTCTTTTCCGTTCTTCTTTTCCAGCTTCAAAAAAAATGACCATATATTGCCATAATTTTATGTCAATTGTCAAGAAGAATTTTTCGACAAAAGCCGTCATTTCCTGTTCCAATTCACAGTACATACATTTATTGTTTGTGTGTCTTCCTTCCCACCAGTGGGTAATTATATATATTTGATGTTGTTTCAAAATAAAACTATGTACTTAAGAAAGCCTTTAATTTAATTCTTAATTTGTGAATTTGTTGCAATTATGTTCACAATTTTAGAATTTATAAATACAAATCTACTTTTTTTTATGAAACAATAAAACAACATATAGGTTAAATTGTTAGAAGTATTGATTATAAACGGTTTTTACTTTTTTATAAAATATTTTAAATTATTTTTTTGTTTTTTGTAGTAAATTTTTTAAACTCATGATATACTATAATAGACCATTTAAAGGAGAAATTTATGAAAGTAAAAGATGAAGAAAAAAACATAAAAAAAGTTGAGACTCAAAATAAAATTGTCAAAACAAAGCATGAAAACACTGATAATTTGGCGGAGTCTAAAGAAGAAATTAAAAAAGATGTCAAAATAGAAACAAAGCAAAAAAGAACTTGAAAAAGATGTCGAAACAGAAGCAAAACAAAAAGAAATTAAAAAAGATGCTAAAATAGAAAAAAAACAGAAAGATCCTGAAAAAAATGTCGAAACAGAAAAAAAGCAAAAAAAAGAACTAAAAAAGATGCCAAAAAAGAGCAAGAAAAAATAGAAAAAGAAAATACAACAGAATTTAAACCAATAGAAAACACAGAAGAAGCAAAAACAAACAAATCAGATGTATTAGTAATTTTTGGAATATTATTAGCAATTGTAATACTATTAGTAGCTGTAGTCTATGGAACATTCTCAATAATGACAGAAAAAAGCACAACAATAGCAAAAGGAGTATACATCAAAAACATTGACGTTTCCGGATTAACAAGAGAACAAGCAAAAGAAAAAATAAACAACTACATAAGTTCAGTTATACCAGAAGAAATAAAATTAACACATAATGGCTTTGAAACATCTCTTTCAACATCACAACTTTCAATATACTTTAATACAGATGAAGCAGTTGATATGGCTTACAATATTGGAAAAACGGGAAACATTTTTCAAAAGAATTTAACAATATTACAAACTAGACTTTCAAAAACAACAATCGACCCAGGATTTTCAATTGACATGGATCAGTTGAAAAAAGATTTGGAGGATATTTCTTCTAAATTGCCTGACAAAATAATAGAAAGCAGTTGCTATATTGATGGCAACAATTTAATTATAACAAAGGGGAAAGCAGGCAAAACCGTAAAAGTTGACGATTCTGCAAAATATATTAAACAAGCAATAAATGATTTAAAAATCGAAAACAATTCTTTAGAATTACTAACTGAAGATAGCACTCCAAAGGAAATTGATTTAGATGCCGTTTACAATGAAATACATAAAAAACCAGTAAATGCCTACTATTCACAAAATCCATATGTAGTGCATCCAAGTGAAAATGGTATGGATTTTAGTATTACACTTGATGAAGCAAAAAATATGTTAAAAGAAGAAAAAGACGAATATATAGTTCCTTTAAAAGTATTGTATCCAAGTGTTACAACAAACATGATTGGTACAGAGGCTTTTCCGGATTTATTATCCGAATTTTCAACAAAATATGCCGCAAGTAACAAAAATCGTACAACTAATTTAATACTTGCAGCCAAAAAAATAAATGGAACTGTTTTAATGCCTGGTGAAACTTTCTCTTACAATAAAGTAGTTGGTGCAAGAACAATTCAGGCTGGCTATAAAGAGGCTCCAATATACGTTTCAGGTAGAGTAGAAGATGGCATCGGCGGTGGAATTTGTCAAATTACAACAACTTTATATAATGCAGTTGTTTATGCAAATTTAGATATTGTGGAAAGAAGTAATCATCAATTTGTTCCTTCTTATGCAGGACCTAGCCGTGACGCAACAGTTGTTTATGGCGCAATTGATTTTAAGTTTAAAAATAATAGGGATTACCCTATAAAAATTGCTTGTTCGGTTTCTGGAGGTATTGCCAATTTCAAAATTTGGGGTTTAAAATCTGACAATGATTATGAGGTTCAAATATCTTCTAGAACTACTGGTAAAACTTCAACTGCAATATACTCAGAAGCATATAAAATCTTAAAGAAAAATGGTAATGTTGTGAGCACTACATTACTTTCAAAAGATACTTATAAAAGACATTAAAAAAATCGGGATTGGGGGACGGGTCTTCAAATCCCTATTTTTTTATTTATTTTTAGGGATTGGGGGACGGGTCTCTAAATCCCATTTTTTTATTTATTTTTAGGGATTGGGAGACCCGTCCCCCAATCCCGATTTTTCTACATAGTTAAAGTTCCATTAGGAGTATTTGTAATAATTAAAATATCTTCCTCTCTTCCATTCTCTGCATTAATATAAACAAGAAAATCCTTTCCATCCACATTGCCCTTAAACTCATAACACAAAATTTCAGTTTTAAACTCAGTTGGTATTATAGCAAGCCCTTCCGAAGAAATTTGCAAATTTTTATTCAAAGTTTTCTTAGCCTCTTTCTTACTAATTTTAATCTTTGATGTATCCCTTTGAGTATGATTATTCAAATATCCGGATGTTTCAATACCTAGAATTTCTCCATTATCTAACGCTACTTTTACCTTAATTAAATCTGAGTATACCACAACATCATTTTGAACATAAGCATAATTTATAGTTACAATTCCATCCTGTTTTAAATAATAAGTTGCTTTCATATTAGATACACCACGCGAATCCAAAAACTCCTTACCTTTAGCATTTGCCTCTTCTTGAGATATTATCTCTGTATTAACTGTTCGGTTTGAATTCATATAAACAATGTGTCCACCTTTTTTTGAAATTGAAATGTTTATACTATCTTCTGAGTTTGTTTTTATTGAAAAGTTATATTCTGGAATTGTTGCATTTTCTGAAAATCCTAAGTTCTCTACACTTTTAACATTATCTTTTCCTATAAACTCAATTGCTTTTTGTTTTGCTGTTTCTTCATCTATATCATCACCTGTAAGTCCTCTTTTTTCACCATTTGTAACGTGCTCTGAAAATGCTCCGTCATAAATTAAGCCTGAATATTGATGAAAATTTTCTTCCATATTGTTAAATCCATCCATTGAACTTGTGCTGACTTGTTGGGCAAATGCATTTGCTCCTTTTTTTGAAAGTTCCCCCCATTTTATTCTTCCTGAATTTATATCTTCAGAAAGTTGATTCAAAGTGTTTTCTAATTCTAAACTATATGAATGTAAATCTTTTAAATTTTTTAAATCTTCATCTGTTAAACTTTCATTATAAATATTTTTTCTTGATAATGAATAACTGTAGTCACCAACCTGATTTAAAAATTTCTCTGTATTTTCTAATTCTTGGCTTTCAATTGGCAATTGAGACAAATATGCTTGTGCTAAATTTGCTTCTCTCCATACATTTGTTAATGTTTCTGCCCCATGTTCTGGTGTACTTGATATTAATGATTTTGCTAAATATGTTTCTACATTTTGGACATAGTCTACGACTTCGTAAAATGCCATATTATAGGTGTTTTCTGATGCAGTTTTTGTTTCTTTATTGTTTTTTACAAGCATATACCCAAGAACTGCAATTATTGCTACAAATACCATTGTTGCAAAAACGCTATATACTTTACTACCATTTATCCTTTTTTCTTTTTTCATAAAAATATCTTCCTTTCATATTATAAGTTTTAGGGATCGAGGGACGGGTCTTCGAATCCCTAATTTTTTTATTTATTTTTTAGGGATCTGAAGACCCGTCCCCTAATCCCGATTTTTTATTTATTTTTAGGGATCTGAAGACCCGTCCCCCAATCCCGATTTTTTATTTATTTTTAGGGATTTGAAGACCCGTCCCCCAATCCCGATTTTTTATTTATTTTTAGGGATTTGAAGACCCGTCCCCCAATCCCGATTTTTTATTTATTTTTAGGGATTTGAAGACCCGTCCCCCAATCCCGATTTTTTATTTGCAAAATCTGTGTTTTCCGATTGTTTTTACCAACGGTCTTGACCAAATCCATTTGTTAGTTGCAGTATTAGGATTAAAATAATACACACATCCACTTGTTGGATCCCATCCATTAATTGCATCTTGTGCTGCTTTATATACTGTTGAGCCTTCACTTATGGCAGCATTGATCTGCCCATCTGATACAGCGGTAAATGCTCCTGGTTGATATATTACCCCTGATATACTATTTGGAAATCTTGAGTCCTTTACTCTATTCAAAATGACTGCTCCAACTGCGACTTGTCCCTCGTATGGTTCTCCTCTTGCTTCTCCATTTATGGCTCTTGCCATTAGTTGTATGTCTGATGTGCTTGTTGACTTTGCTTTTGATACATTATTTGTTGAACTTTTATCCACAATAAACATACAAATTGTGGATAACATTATTAAAATTGTTGCTATTATGAACTTTAAATATTTTTTCACATTATCACCCTTTTGTTTAATTTTTTCTTTTTATTTTTATTTTTTACCATTTTTTTTTATTTATACAAATTTTTAAAAAACATTGCTATTTAAGCAACACATATGCTAAAATTAATATATCAAAATAAAGGAGTAAACTATGAAAAAGATATTAATATTCTACGCATCATATGGAGGCGGACACCTAAATGCCGCAAAATCAATAAAAGAATACTTTGATAACAACTATAAAAACTGTGAAACAGAACTAATAGACTGTATGAAATATGTAAATAAACCAATTGAAATAGTTACTACAGCCGCATATAGAGAAATGGCAAAAAAAATGCCATGGGCATGGGGTAAAATTTATGCAGATTCACAAAAAGGTCCATTAGCACACATTTCGTCAAAGTCAAATCAATTATTGGCAATTAAATTGTTAAAGTTGTTACGAGAAAGACAACCAGATTTAATAATTTCAACACATCCATTTGGAAGTCAAATGTGTGCATACCTAAAAAGGAAAGGTAAAATAACTGCACAAATTGCAACAATAATGACAGACTTTTCGCCACATGACCAATGGCTTGTTGGAAATGAGACAACAGATTTCTTCTTTGTCGCAAATGATAAAATGAAAGATTATCTTGTTTTAAAAAACATTCCTGATGGCAAAGTTTTTGTAACTGGTATCCCAATTTCTTCTAGATTTTTACGAAAATATAATAGAGAGGAAATTTTAAAAGAGTTTGATTTAAAAGATAACACAAAAAATATTTTATTTTTTGGTGGTGGAGAATTTGGTCTTGGAAAAGCGAGGACAGTTGAAATTTTTAATAATTTGGTTAAAAATTTTAATGATATTCAAGTTATTGCTATTGCCGGGAAAAATGAAAAAATGAAATCTGAATTTGAAAAAATTGTTGAGGAAAACAATAAACAAGATTGTGTAAGAGTTTTAGCCTTCACAAACAAAGTTCCTGAATTAATGTCCATTTCCGATTTGGTAATTTCAAAACCTGGCGGATTAACTACTTCGGAAAGTTTGGCTTCAAATTTGCCTATGATAATTATTAATCCTATTCCTGGGCAAGAAGAAGAAAATGCGGAATTTTTGGAAAGTAAGGGTACTGGCATTTGGCTTAGAAAAGATGATTCTTCTCGTGAAGTTTTAAAAAGTGTTATTGATAATCCTGAAAAATTAAATATGATGAAAAAAAATACTGAGATTTTAGCAAAGAAACATTCTACTGAAAATATTTGCAAAATTCTTTTAAAAAACTAAAAAGAGGAACAATGTTGAGAATCCATTTTAATCAAACTTAACAAAGCCCTCTTTTTTTCTTTTAAATAATAATTTTTCTACCTATTCTTATTTTTCTTCCATAGACTTTTTAGTTGCAATTATTGCAAGGTTATCGGCAAATGCAGTAAAAAACGCCGCAAGTACGGCTAATTCATCTGCACTTAAATTTTCTCCAACACTAATTGCAAGCGAACTTGCCAAACCAATTAAATTACAACTAGAAAAATCAGAAAAGCACATAAAATACACCTCTAAAATATTATATGTGCTTTATTTTTATATGTTAAATTTCTCTTCTACCCTCTAACGCTTTAGTCAAAGTAATTTCATCAGTATACTCTAAGTCTCCACCAACAGGAATACCATGAGCAATTCTAGTAACTTTAACACCTAAAGGCTTAATAAGTTTAGACAAATACATAGCAGTTGCTTCTCCTTCAACCCTAGGATTTGTAGCAAGTATAACTTCTTTAACACTTCCATCCATAAGTCTAGCAAGCAATTCTTTAATTTTAATATCATCAGGTCCAACTCCATTCATTGGTGAAATAGAACCATGTAAAACATGATATACACCTTTAAATTCATGTGTTTTTTCCATAGCAATAATGTCCCTAACATCTTCTACAACACATATAGATGACTGGTCTCTTTTTGGACTTGCACATATTGGGCATGGGTCCGTATCCGAAATATTAAAACACTTACTACAATATTTTAAATTATGTTTTGCATCTTGTATCGATTTTATAAATTCATTTGCTTCCTCTTCAGAACAGTTTAATATATAAAAAAAAGCAAGCCTAGCCGCAGTTTTATGTCCTATGCTAGGTAACTTTTCAAAGCTCTCTATTAATTTTTCTATTGATGGTGAATATAGTGACATCCTTAATTCTCCTTTTTTATTACAAAAAGAGCATGATTTTTTATGCAAAACATGCTCAATTCTTACAATTTTTATAATTTTATAATCTCATCATTTTTACATTAATCCTGGAATATTAAATTTTCCAAACTCTTGACTTTGAGCACTATCAACTTTTCTTAATGCTTCGTTTACACATGTTAAAATTAAATCCTCTAACATCTCAACATCATCTGGGTCAACAACATCAGGTTTAATTTTTATTTCTTTTATAACTTTTTCACCTGTAACTTTTACACTTATTGCTCCACCACCTGCTGTGCTATCAAATTCTTTGCTTGATAACTCCTCTTGTGATTTTTGCATTTCTTCTTGCATTTTTTTGGCTTGTTTCATTAAATTATTCATATTCATTCCGCCAAATCCTCCCATACCTCCTGGGAATCCTCCTCTTTTTGACATTATAAATTCCTCCTCTTTCTACATAATATTAAATGGAATATTAGACTCATTTGCTAATTTTTGAATATCATCCTCAGGCCTATATTCTTGAACCTGATTTTGCATATTTTCTACATACTTAATTTGCATATCCTTACCACAAGCCATAGAAATCAAACTAGACAATTCTCCAATATTTTCCTGTTTGTTCAAAACAGTTTTTCCAAAAGCAGTCATTCCTTTTGGAAAATTTATAGCAACAGTTGTATCATTTAACTGCTCTGCACTTGTGTTCATCAAATTTGTATATAAAACGATTTTTCCATTTTGTTTTAAATCATTTACAATTTTAGGCCAACTTTTACTTAAATCATTTGAATATTTTTTTGTTGTTGTACTTGCTCTAACGGTTGTAGACTTACTATTACCAATATTGTTTGGCATTGTACTTGTATTCATTCTAGCATTTGCGCCCATACTCATTTTAGGGCCAACTCCATTATTAACAACTGCATTAGTGCCAATGTTAGAACCATTATAGTTTGCTGGTCCAACATTATAATTGATATTGTTATTTTGTGTAACATTCATTTTTCCTGATTTTAAGTAATTTTCTATTTTTTCAAGTCTTTCTTCAACATCTCCACCAGTACCAATTTCTTTACTACATAATTTTATGATACCTGCTTGGAATACTATTGTTTTTTGTGTTGACCATTTCATATCATTTTCTAAATTTGACAATTCATAAATCAAATTTACTAATTTTTCTTTTGTGACTTTATCTGCTAAAGTTTTGATGTTAGAAATTTCTTCTTCATTATATAAATCGGCTTTTCCAGAAGATTTGTATATTAAAACATCTTTTACATATTTAATAATTTCCCATAAAAAATTATTTAAATCTTTGCCTTGATTTAGTATTTCGTCCATACTTGATAAAGCCTTATCAATATCATATTCGGCAATAGCTTCAACTATGCTATGAACATATGTTATTTTAGGAATTCCAACTAAATCTTTTATTTTATCTTCGTCAATTTTGTTTTCTCCGTCTTGCACACATCTTTCTAAAATTGATAAAGCATCTCTCATTGCGCCTTCTGCAAGAACTGCAATTATTTTTAATGCTCCTTCAGAAATTTCTATGTTGCTTTCCTTGCAAACAATTTCTAGCCTTTTTATAATATCTTCATTTGAAATTCTTTTAAAATCAAACCTTTGACATCTTGAAAGTATTGTTGCTGGCAATTTTTGAGGTTCTGTTGTTGCTAAAATAAATTTTACGTGTTCAGGTGGTTCTTCTAATGTTTTTAACAGTGCATTAAATGCCCCTGGTGAAAGCATATGAACCTCATCTATTATATATACTCTATATTTTGCTTTTGTAGGTAAAAAATTGACCTCTTCTCGTATGCTTCTGATGTCTTCTACACTATTGTTTGATGCAGCATCCATTTCTACTATATCTGTAAGTGAACCGTTTAATGCTCCTTTACAGATTTCGCATTCGTTACATGGTTCACCGTCTTTTGGGTTTAAACAGTTTATTGCTCTTGCTAAAATTTTTGCAGATGATGTTTTTCCTGTTCCTCTTCCTCCATTAAATAGGTATGCGTGTCCCACTCTGTCTGCCATGATTTGGTTTCTTAGTGTTTTTGTAATGTGTTCTTGCCCTACGAGTTCTGAAAATGTTATTGGTCTGAATTTTCTATAAAGAGCTGTGTACCCCATATTCTCACATCCTTTATAATATACAAAGTATTTTTATGAGAGGTTTTTGTACCTCTTATAATGTAAAAATTTAATCCCTCTATAGAGAACACTCCACATAAAGATTTGCTACTTATTGCTGCTTCCTTCCGGACCTGACAAGATTCGTAGGTCTCTATTGGATTGCTCTCTATACAGAGATTAAATTTTCTACCTAACGTATTATATAATGAGTTACAAAAAATATCAAGTACTTTTTAAATAGTTTTTTTAATAAATTTTTGCTATTTGCAATTTATAAATTTATATATATGAAATTAATCATTTATTTATTTTGAAGTAATTCGGGGGGACCGTTCAAAAATTCTCAAAAGTTGTTAAACTTTTGTTAGAATTTTTGAATGGAGCAACAAAAAAAAATAAATAAATCATAAATTTCATATTAAATAACTTATAAACAATGAATAACAAAAATTTATTAAAAACTTATTTACATTCTTTTTAAAAACAATATTTTCAGAATCAGTATTTTCTTTACTTTGAATACCATCATCAACAACATTACCAATTGGTAATTCTAAATTAACATTTGCTTTATAGCTCTTATTAGAATCCAAATTAATATTAATATCAAATGAAACATTAAACTTCAAATCATCATTATTAATAGCCAATTTTTTAAGCAATTCATTATGATTTATCTCTCCATATTCATTTGAAGTATAATTGCCCAAATCTTCGATTACATATCTAAAAACCACAAGTCCTCCTTGGTTTGCAATTTTCATATCTTTTATACTTGAGTCCATATCGCCTTTATATTCTATGCTTTCTACTTCATTTTCTGCACTATTTTTAAATATTACAGTATCTAAATTTGAATCCGGTTTTAGTAATTTTAATTTTCCTACTTTTGGTGATTGTGTAATATTAAAATTATTTAATATTACACTTGAGATTGTTTCTGTGTATTTATATTCTTCGTTTTTCTTGATGTATACGTATATATCATTGTTTTGATTTACTTTTAAATTCCATTTGTTTTCTGTGTCTTCTACGTCTGTTCCGTCTACATTACTTATTACTGACATTTTTGATATGTTGAATGGTGGTTTGCTTTCTCCTTCTACATTGTATTTTAGGGCTGTTACACCTGCTACAAATATTATTGCTACTACTATTAGTGCTACCATACTTATATGGAATTGTTTTGTGTTTGTTATTTGTTTTATTTTTTCTTTCAAAATTTCCTCCTAAAAATTCGTAAAAACATTTAAACATTTTCATCTAACCATTGTCTAGATATCGTTCTTTTTTTAATAAAAAGTGGTGTGCCTAGAGGGACTCGAACCCCCATCGGTCGCTTAGGAGGCGACTGCTCTATCCTGCTGAGCTATAAGCACGTTTATAAAACCATATATACTATAACAGATTTTTTCAAAAATATCAAGTGAACATAAATAGAAAATCGGGATTCAGAGTCCTATCCCCGAAATCCCGATTTTTATTTTATTATAGAACTAATTTTTTTTATTAAAACTATTCCGCATACAATTATTCCTAAACATGTAATTCCTAAAATATAATAAATTATAGTATTATCACCTGTTGAAGGAACAACTACGACTTCAACACCATCGTCGTCTAACTCATGAGACTCATCAATTGCAGTATCACTTGAAACTTGTAAATTACCTGGTGTCATATTAACCCATTTACTGTTTACAATTCCACCATAGAATCTACCAACTGAATTTGATACTTTAACAGCCTCTGCATAGTTTTTAATATCTACATCTTCTGATGATGCCATAACCTTGCTAGCCTCAACTGGTTCTGTTGCCATTGTTTTTCCTATAGAAATTGTCTTGTTGCAATCACTTAATAGAATATTTTTTCTAGATTTAACATCATTATAAGCCTTTTTTGTTGTTAAATCCTTGATTTGTTGGTCTGTTGATACATACCAACCACCACTTGATTTTGCAACATTTGTATATTCTGTTGGAACCTTTTGGTCTATATAATCAACTATTGTATTAATTGATAATTTAACCGGATTGTCTTTTTTAGTTCCATATCTATAGTATGCAACATTGTTGTAGTCTTTTTCAGAGTTATTTGTTACATAAATAGTATATTTTATTTCCAAAGTTGCACCTTGAATAATCTCATCGTCTGCCTCTATCTTTAACTTTCCACCTTTTGGATATGTTACATAGTTCATTGTTTTTAACTCGTTCTCATTTGATGGGTTACCTTCTGCAACTGTATCTCCTCCAGATAATGTTAGTTTAACATATGTTACTTTTTTGTCTAATTTCAAACTTTGTCTTGGTCTTATTGCAATACCAAAATCTAAGTTTTTGTATAATGATGTTCGATTTTCATTCATATTTGTAACTTCATTATTATAGTTCTCTATTGCCATATTCATATTTAATGTTCTTGCAGTCATTTCTTGTTGTCCTACACCTTTATCATAATCAACTTTCTTACTTGCTATTATTGTTGAATATGTATTATTGATGCTCTTTCTTGTTGCATAATCATCTACTGCTGTTGAATATGTTTCAATATTAGTGTCTTGATACCATCTATCATTATTATTTACACTGCCTAAATCGTCCGCTTCTGTATCTCCATATGCATCTCTAAGTGTTTTAGAACTTATAATTGTTGATTTATAATCTTGTGTTGAAACATTTGCCACTTTATTAGTTCCTTTATAAACTACACTTCCATTTGAGTATGTATATTTAATATAATACTTGCCTGGTACAACACCTACAAATTCGTAATATCCATTAGCCTTCGTTGTATATGTTGCAGGTACAGCATTAAAGTTCGATTCTGAAACTGCTTTTGAATAAATATACGCCGGTTTTCCAGTTTTCTGGTCTATTAATTCAACTTTAACCTTTCCAACAGTATTTTCACCATTATCAAATTTTCCGTTACCTTTTCTTTCTTGATTTGTTAATAAATCATCTGATGTTTTGTCCTCAAATACATAACCTGTAATTGTTTTTGGTTCTTTTAATGTAATTTTCAATTCCGGTGCAGAGTCTGTATCGTCTTCATATGTATTAATGTCTCCAGGTTTAATATTGTCCGGTGCAGAGTTTTTATCAATTGCTGCATAATATTTGCCATCACTTGTGTAATTTGAGTATGATGTTATTTCTGTTACACCTTGACCTATCGCTTCGATTTTATTACCAAGTCCAAATTCTTTAATAATATCATCTTTAATTTGTAGTGTTAAGTATACTGTTAATGAGCTTCCTGGTTCTATTTTAACATTACTTAATCCTGTTGTTCTAATTTGTTTGTATTTATTTGCGTCTGCTTTTTCATTCCATGTAATATCATGTTTATTTCCATTTTTGTCAATGTAATATGATGAACTATATGTTAATGTATCATTATAATAACGTGCAATCTCATTTGCTGACATATATACAGATGAACTGTTTTTGATTTCTATTTTATAATTTAAATACATTTTTAATTTATCTTTATCATCAATTTTTCCATTTCCGTTTCCGTCACCTTCTGATGCTGATGCATATGCATAGTTTTTGTAAATACTTGTTTCGTAGTTTCTTGGATATTGTTCACTTTCATTTGCTTTTTGTACGTCCGTTTTATTCCATTTTTGTAATTCTGAGAATATGTCTATTCCTTGCTTTGCTGTTCTCTTGTTGTATGTATATGTGTGATTATATCCATTAAATGTTAGACCAATATCTTTTAAGTCTGTTGCAATTTTCATGTCAGATTGTTGTCTTTTTGTAAATACCTAAATTGATTTTTCCAATTTCAGTTACTCCTGCAGACCATGTTGCTAATGAGTGATTTGCTGCACTTGTTGTTGCTTTTATTGATGCTCCTGTTGAGCCGTTTTGTGCTTCTACCGAGTTTTCTGCACTTTCTACTGTGTATCCTGTGTTGCCTACTAATTCTGATGCATATTTTCCGTTTGTGTATGTTAGGTTATTCATTACTGTTCCTGTTGCATTTCTTGAGTATCCTGTTGTTGTTGTTCCTTTTGCGTTTCCTCCTGTTATGCTTGCATATTGGTTGTTGAAGTTGTCTCTTGTTGTGTCTCCTTCTATTGCTTTTGATCCATTGTCTTGGTTATGATATGCTACACTTTGATATTTTAGTCCGTTGTATTCGAATTCGATATAATAATTTGATAGTTGATCTATTTTTACTTTCTTAAATTTGTAATTTCCATTTTTGTCTGTTTTTGTTGTTTGGATTGTGCCATCTTTTGTGCTATTTAGTCTTACAGTTATTCCTTCTATTAATGGTTCTTTTCTATCTGCATCATATAAATCATTTCTTGAGTCTTCTTTACCTTCTGTTGCTAGCATATCTTCCCATACATATCCAGATACTTGAATATATATTTGTTTATTTAATACACTTAGGTCTGTATTTTTACCATTTGTAATTTGAGTTGAATCCGGAGTTGCTTTTAATTTGTAATATTCTTGCCATTTTTCAGGTAAAGATGATTCTTCAACATAATATGTTAATTGTTCTGATCCATTCCATACTGGTAAATTGTTTATTTTAATTTGTGCATTACCAGATGTTTTGAATTCTTTTGCTGAGCCTTTGTTCCATTCTTCAACATTAAAGTCATTGTAACTATATTTGTTTATTTCTGCATTTCTTAGATAATATTTTTTTCCATTTTTTGTATATATATTTTGAATCCTATGTCATTCAGTGGTTCTCCTCCTAATGATGTGCTTCCTGTGTCTTGGTCTTTTTTGATTACCGTTAGGTCTCCATATTGTTTGTTTTTAAATGCTGCTGTTGCTGTACCACCACCTGTTACATTAACAGTAGTTGTTGTATTATCTTGTATATTTAACCTGTAATTTGTTGGTGCTCCCACTTCTGTTACAGTATAACTTCCTACCAATAAATCTTTTATAGTAATAGTTCCACCTTTTTTCTATTGTTACTGTATTATCATAACTATTTGGACCTGTTATCCTAAATTGTGCTCCATTTAAAGAATCATTTGTATCTGTGTCATTTTTTGTTATTTTTATACTACCAGTTACACTTATAGTTGTTTTATACTGTGCATTATTCCATTTGTCTGCACTCCATGTATCTCTACAATTTGATGGTGCACCAACATCTCCATAAGAAAAGTCGATATTATTTTTCAAAGTTTGTGCACCAGGATGATCATTCAAGTTTGTTTTCCAATATTCATGAACTAAACAATCATAGTTTTGCGCCATAGTAACTGTCGTTTTATTTCCAACTTGAATTAAAGAAATTTCCTTAATCTTAGCACTTATTGGAATTTTTACATAAAAATTTGTACCACTTGCCGGTGTTATATCAGTATAAGAAGCATTTGCAAATGTTGCACCTTCTATATGTACTGTATCTCCATTCGTGTTTTTACCCCATACTGCACATCCATTTCCATTGCTATCGTATGTTACAAGTGAACCATTATAATTAGTTACAAATGGTCCCACCAATATAGAATCTGCATTTGATGAAACAGTTATCGTGCCAGAATTTGCTATCGAAATTGTAGGATCTGAACCACTTACCTGATAATTACCACCATTTGGAGTTCTTGTTTCAACCTCACTGGAATCTCTTTCATATGTCCATTTTTCATTTCTCCAAGTCAAATTAGCCATCTTTACACCTTCAGAACAATATAAATTAATTTGGCCTCTTAATTTAACATTTTCAGTTTCATTGTGGTGATAATAATTATATGTATACCATGGATCTCCATCATCAGTGTAAAAAACTGACCAATAGTTATTGTTACCATCCTGATTTTGATACCAACACTCTTGAGCATATACAGTATTATTTAAAAATACCATTCCTATTAACAAGCTCAATAAACTGCTAAAAAATAAACTTTTTATTCTATTTGCTTTTAATTTATTTGTTTTTATTAAAACAATCATTCCTATTAACAATAAAATAATACCCAATATAATACTTACATATAAAACCGCACCTGTTTTTACAGATATTACAATTTGTGCTTCAGAATAATCATCTTCAGTTTTATCTTTATTTCCTTCAGTAGAGTCAACATCTTTTAAATTCAATAAATTTGTACTTTTTAATATTTCTGCTGAATTTGTAAATGTACCCATAGAATCCTTTGAAAGTGTTTTTGTTAAATAAAGAGTTACACTTCTAGTTTTTCCTGGTTCCAACATACTTCCTAACACAGAAACATTTGTTAATTTATTTTGATTATCAATGTTCCATCCAGGATTCAAACTTTTATCAAATTCTAATCCCTCTGGTTTATAATCTGCTATTGATTCAATAATAGCATCTACATTTCCTTCATTTTTAACTTCAATTTTATATTCAATAGTTACTTTTGCATTATCAACTTTTTTTTTGCAGGGACTTCAACTTTAGCCAACTTTGAATTATTATATGAATGAGTTTCTTCTTGAGTTGCATAAGTTAATTTTACATTAGTAATATATTTATTTAAACTTAAATCATAAGTTCCATTTTCAATAAGTCCCATATCAATATGATTTTTGTTTTGATTTGATATATTTATTGTATCTGTAACACCAACTTCTTTTTCATTTCCATCAATACTAACACTCTTATTTATTACATCAGAGTTTGTATCATCAGATGCGGTATTACTTTTATATGTTGTCAATTTATATTTACTTGTATCATATTCAAATAATACAATATAATTTCCTTTGCCAACACCAGAGAAGATATATTCTCCACTTTGGTTTGTTGTTGTGATTTGTTTATTGTTGTCTACCACCACAATTTCATTAGTATCAATATTAAATAGTTTTACAGTTATTCCTGATAATAACATTTCAGAACTTTCTCTGATTCCATTCTTATTTTCATCTTTCCATACAAGTCCAGATATTTTATATTTATTTTCACTTGGATTGTCTGGATTTGGATTATCCGGATCTGGTTTATCAGGATTTGGTTTATCTGGATCTGGATTGTCTGGGTCTGGTTTATCAGGATTTGGTTTATCTGGATCTGGTTCTTCATAATCAAAAGGTAATACAATATTTTTAATTACATTTGATGTACGTGAAAAATCAACATCATTATATTGATACTTTAAAACACCATAACTTGATGTTTCTTCTTCTTTTGTTATAATAGCAGGCGTTGCTTTTATCTTAATTTTAACACTTTTTCCTGCAGGTACATATATATCTATTTTTGCATCTGCTAATTCACTTCCATCTGCTGAACTATTACTCAAATCCATTTGCAAATCTTCTTTTTCGTATTCTCCATTATTGTCTTTATAGTTTTCATATTCTGCTGAAATTGGTCTCATATTGTCATCCATAAAATCTCTAAAAACAACCGGACATAAATATGCTAACCACGCATTATTTTGTATAGTATATACATACTCAACTGTTTCTCCATATTTTATCTTTTCTCCCTCTCTATCAGAATATTGAGTTATAGTAAAATTAGGATTATTAATAAATTGAATATTAGGATTAGAATAATATTTGTTTTCATTAACGCTGGCAGTTGCTAACATATCTATTTCATCATTTTCGACATCTGCTGTCCTTGCTTTTAAATAAATAACTTTTTCTGTACTTCCACCTGCTGGCAAATTTTCTACATTTGTTCTCCATGAACTATCATTTTCCGTAAATTTATCTTCTGTATTTTCTTCCGAAAAAGTAAATTTATCATCTTTTAATACATCTATATTAATATTGTTTAATGTTTTATCAGTATTATTTTTAACATTTATAACAAATCTCCATATATTAAGACCTCTTAAAGTTTCCCATCCCCTTAATGAAACCGTTAATAATGCATTATTTACTACATTTTTTACTGTAGCACATATTTTTTCAGTGTCCCCTGATCTCATCTTAATTGTAGATGTTATATCTAAAGTATTAATATTATTTGTCAACTCATTAGCCTTAACATAAAAGTATATTTCTTTTTCCTCATCCTTTTTAAGGATATACTTGTCAAAAACTCTTTTTGTTCCGGAAATTTTGTTATTGTACATTTATCATATTTTTCCGTTTGTTTTTCATCTTCCGTCAACTCTCTATTCTCAATAGTAACATAAGTAGTCCCCTCTGGCACACTAGCAACAACATTCAAGCCATTAACATCCTCACCAGTATTATTTCTAACCTTAGCAACATACTTAATATACTCATTCTCATGAACAGAATCACCATCAGCAAGTTCCTTATCTCCAAGGAAAGCCTTATACTCAACAGAAATCTTATCCAAATCAATAGGCTTAGCCTCAACTACAGTATTATTCGCTGTAGCCAACGTAGTCTGTGCAGAAACCGCTGCAAAATTTGTAGCCACACCATTTGCACTTGCACCATTATTAGAATTTTGTTCATTAGCACTAGCATTATTATTAATAATTGAAGTTACATTTACAGGAATATCTAAATTACCTGTTTCAGGAGACTTTGCATTTCTATAATTTGCAAAAGAAACAGCGATATTTTCCTGAGATGAAACAATATCCTTTTTCAAAATAATACTTGCTGGAATCACAATATTTGCTCCATTTACAACTTCATTTTGAACATATGAAGTTTGAGTTCCATTAACTTTAACTCTAATAACTTTAGAACCATTATCATCTACAACTTGCACACTGCCTAGTTGTAATCCGCTGTCATACAAGATAGAAGATTCTCCTAGCACAACTTTCTCAACTTCATTTGGCAATTTAATATCTATAACCGGATTTTTAAACAAATTATATTCAGGACCGCTAGTTACCAAAGTTGCAGTAAAAGTAACATCATTTTGAACATTATTAGTCCAATTTGTATTATTTGCAGTAACCTTAACATCAGTCTTTGCTTCCTTTATTTCTGCTACACTTGTACCAACATAATTATAAATCTCTACTTGTTTTGTATTCTCAACTTCTTTTTCTTCCTTAGTTTCTTCATCAATAACTTTTGTTTTTTCTGTTACATTGTTAACACAAGAAACAGTATTTCTTGTTTCAACTTTTGTAACATTTGCATCTTTCATTGTGTCTTTAATTTCTTTAGTATTTAAAATATTGATATCACCTAATTTTAAAGGTTTGCTAAATTTAAAATTAAGTTCTGTTTTTTCTCCATCATATCCAATTTGAACATTTCCATTTTCATCTGCTTCTGTATCTTTGTTGATTGTTGCTAAAACATTTCCATCTTTATCTATAATTTGGAAATATCCATCTTGTCCTAATTTATCAAGTATTTCGTTTTTATTTACTTTTGTATTTTTATAAATTATCTCTTGTGTTTCATTTTCTTTATCTTTGTTATTTACAAGTAAATTTTTTGAATTTACTGTAATTTCATCTGCAATTTCTTTAAAACTTGTTTGAATTTTTACATTCTCTGTATATTGTGTTCTATATGTAGAATTATTTTGAATATTTGCATTAATATACCCATTGTAAATGTCACTTGTCGTTACGTCTGCAGAAACTAAACCAGATACATTTTCTGCTACTTCGAAGTTTTGTGAAATTTCTTGATTTTTTCTAATGTCTCTGTCATCTTTTAGTTTTAATTCAACATTTCCTTTAAACTCCAATGACCTTTTTTTCGTTTTTGTCATTGTAGCAATTTGCATCATAGTAAAAGTCTAATTGATATTCGTCTCTTGCACCAGCAACATTTTCGGTATAAATGTTTCCTTTTTCATCTGCTTTGTTTTCTGTGATTATTTGCAACTGGCCATTTTCTTTGTTATAAGCATAATTTACATCTTTTCCACTTCCGTCTCCATTTGTTGCTTTTGTTGATTTTGTCACAACTTCTACACTTTCTGGATATTTGTCATTTATTTTAGGAGTGTTTATAATTACATTTGATGTGTCTATAGGCACATATTCTTGCCCTTCTTGATATTCAATTCCCGTTTTTAAGTATGTTTGTACAAAGGGTTCCTTGCTTGTCTCCAATTTTATAATTTACATACTTTTCCATATTCAATTCGTATACCGCATTTATTTTTGTTTCGTCTATTATTTTTTGCACTGTGTCTACTGCTACTGATATTACTAGCATTAGTGAACTGTTTACCATCATTAACATTATGACTAGAATTGAAATTATTTTTGTAATTAGATTTGTTATTTGATTTTTCATAAATCTCATTCCCTCCTAAGTTTTTTTAGTTTTTCGACATTTTACCTTATTATAATTGTAAATAATTTTTTTTGGTTATTCAATAGGTGTTTTTTTGAAATAATTTTATATTACAAAAAAGTGCTTCTTCCTTACTAGGGAAGGTTATTTTCAAGGTTTTCGTTTTCTTATTTTAAGTTTATATTACATTTTTGTTACATTGCTCAAAAAAAAAAGAAAGGTTATTAAAACCTTTTTTTTTTAAATTTTATTTATCTAAAACTTTCTTTTTTTAATAAGAAACACACCCGCTGCCAAGACTACCAAGCAACCAATACCAGTAATAATATAAACTACAATCTCGTTTTTATTTTCACCAGTAGGCGGTGTAAGAACCACCTCTGCTCTTCTAGGATTATGTCCTTGGTTATCATCAGTTTCTGTAGTACCTTCTGGATTTTTAGGATTAAAGTTACCCGGTGTAATATTCTTCCATTGTGTCTTATTATCTATATCAATTTGTCCATAGAATCTACCAACACTATTAGAAACCTTTAGAACCTCTGCATAGTTTTGATAAGTCATATCTTTAGAACCTGAAAGTAGTTTGCTTGCATTCATTGTAATCTCTGCAGTATTATGACCTTTTGTTGGATCAAGTTCAATATCGCAAGTTCTTACAAATATATTTTTCAATGATTTTATACCATTATTATATGCATCACTTGAAAGCATACCTTGATTAAATAATGTTAGTGCTTCAACTTGTTCCCACTGCTCGCCTACCTCACCAGTTTTTGCATCAGTTTCAACATATCTCAAGTTTTCATCCAAATAATCTACAACTTGATTAATCTTGATTTTTACTGGAGTTGCTCCAGTTTTATCACCATATTTGTAATATGCTTGTGTATCATAATCTAATTCTGAATTATTTGTCAACTTAATTGCATATTGAATTTCTATTGTAGCACCCTCAATCATTTCAGAGTCTAATTCGATTTTTAACAATCCACCTTCTGGATATGTTAAATATCTAATTTCATTATTATTTCGTGGGTCACCTTCAATTAAAGTTTGACCATTTGCAAGTTTTAGCCTTACATATTTTATTTCTTTTGTAAGTTCTATGTTCTTTCTAGGTCTTTCAACTATACCAAAATCAATATCGTCATATATTGTTGTTCTATTTTGATCTTCTTGTGTCTCTTCATTATTAGTATCTTCAATTGCTATATCCATATCTGGAGTTCTAGCAGTCATTCTCTGTAATTGAGCATAATCACCTTGTTTTGTTTCATATCCATTTTTTACTGAATATGTTATTGTTGATAATTTCTTATTTACGTCCTTTCTTGTTGTGTAATCATCAACTGCAGATGAACATTTTTTACTTTTTCATGTTGATACCATACTGTGTTTCCATTTGTAATAAATTGATTATTTCCGAATGCACCTTTAATAATATTATTTGTAACAATTGTTGACTTATAATTTTGTGTTGTTACTTTTGCATATTCTTGTGATTGTCCATTTTCTGGCCTATAAATTACACTTCCATCATCATACGTATATTTAATATAGTATTTTCCTGGAATAATTCCAACAAATTGATATTTACCATCTTTTTCTGTTATCTTTTTTGCCTTTTCGGCAGTAACATCTAAATTTTTGCCTGCATTTGGATATATGTATGCCACTTCATTTGTCGCCATATTTATCAATTCAACCGTAACATTTTGAACAGTTCCGTCTTTACTTGAATCATATTGTCCTGTTCCCTTTCTTTCTGCATTTGCATTTGTAGTTTCACCTGTATAATCTTCAAAAACATTTCCTGTTATTGTTCTTGGTTGGTCAAATGTAATTTCAACTATTGGTGCAGAATCTGTATCATCTTCGTAAGTTTTTATATCTCCCAGTTTGATATTATCTGGTGCAGAGTCTTTATCTATACCTGCATAATGTGCATAGTTATTTCCACTCTTTGTATATGAAGAATATGATGTTATTTCTGAAACAGTTTTTGCATATTCTTCTAGACTGTTTTTGTATGCCCAACTTGCAACTGTATTTTTTTGCATTCTTATATAAACGGTTACACTTTGCCCTGGATTTATTCTTAAGTCTTTTAATCCTGATGTTCTAATTTGTTTATAATCACCTTTATTATCTTTTGCATCCCAAGAAATGTCAACTTGTTTTCCATTTCCGTCCGTATAATATGATGAAACGTAATTTAATGTTGAATCATAATAATGTGCTATTTCGTTTGGAGCCAAGTACAATGATGATGATTCATTCTTAATTACTATTTTATAAATTAAGTACACTTGTAATTTGTTATTTTCTTCAAGTTTTCCATCTCCATTTACTCCTGAAGCATATGCATAGTTGTTATAAATACTTCTTGTATATGTTCTAGGATAATTTTCTGTATCTGCATTTTCTTTCCATTTTTGCATCTCAGAGAATATATCAATTCCTGTTGCTGCTATTCTTTTGTTATATTTATATGAATGAGTATATCCATTTAAATCTAGTTCAATATTATTTAAGTCTGTTGCTATTGCCATATCTGGTTGTTCTCTTAAATACATTCCTAAATTTACATTTGAAATTGTATATACACCTGGTGACCATTTTAATATGTATCCTGCAGTATTTATCAGATTTTATTACAACTCCTGTTGAACCATTTTGTGCTGCAACATATCCTTTTGCACTTGATGTTGCATATGTTGTATTGTCAACAAGTGATGAACTATATGTTCCATTTTTATATGTTAGGTTATTTGTTGTTGTTCCATTTTCAGATTTTGAATATCCTGTTGTTGAACTTCCTTTTGCATTTCCACCTGTTATACTTGAATATGAATTGTTAAAGTTTGTTCTATCTGCTTTTTTTCTATTGCCTTTGAACCATTTGCTAAGTTCAAATTTTTAGTTACACATTGATATTTTAAACCATTGTATTCAAATTCAATATAATAATTTCCAAGTTGAACAATTTCTACTCTTATAAATTTATATGCTCCATCTTTTCCTGTTACTTTTGTATCTATTACTTTTCCGTCTTTGTTTTTTAATCTTACTATTACTCCATCTGCTAATTTGTCATTATCTTTGTCAAATACATCATTTCGTTTTGTTTGTTTGTTTGAGTTTGCAATGTCTTCCCATACATATCCTTGCACATCTACCCAGATTTGTTTATTAGACAAGTCTTTTGATGTTGTTCCAGATGTTGCATTGTTATTTACTACATATGCATCAACTGTTGATTTTACTTTGTAATAGTTTTTCATGCTATCTGCTACTTCTATTTCTTTTACATAATATGTATTTGGATTTATTGGTATATTGTCTAATTCAAATTGTCCGTTTCCATCTGTGGTAAATATTTGTGCATTATTTTCTGCACCAAATTGCACTGTTGATGGACTTCCCTTTACATATTTTGTTATATATCCTTTTGATGTATATATTTTAAATTTAAATCCCGCTGCTTTTAGTGGTTTGCCTGTATCTTGGTCTGTTTTTTGTACTTTTAAGTTTCCGTATTGTTTGTTACTTACTGATGTTGATGATGTGTTATTTGCCGTTACTGTTATGTTCTTTGTTTTGTCTGTTTGTAAGTCTAATTTGTATCCACTTGGTGCTCCTGTTTCTGTTAATGTGTAATTTCCTGGTAACAAATTATCAAATGTGTATGATGATGATGTCATTGTTACCGATTGATTGTAATAGTTTGCTGGTCCTCCTGTTAATTTCATTGTTGCACCTGTTAATCCTGCTCCAGAGTCAGCGTCTTTTTTGCTTACTGTGATTTTTCCTTTGTCAACTTTCCAGTTCCAACTGTATGTTAAACTGTCATCTTTTGTCGTTGTTTTATTGTTTTTTGTAAGCTTTATTAAATTTTGTGCATTTTTTGGTAAAGATATACTTCCACCATATTTATGACCAATTTCTTCTCCTTTTGTATTTTTACAAATTCCATCTCCACTAAGCCCTGTTAATTTATATTCTTCTACAGTAACACTTTTATAAACTTCAGTTTTCTTAATATTTTCAGTTATTTTTACACTTAAATCTGACACATCTGTTGATACAAGCAAATAGAATGTTGTTCCTGATGTTATATTATTTAAATTAATTACACCATCTTTGCTTGAATTATATATTGTATATGATATATCTGTCCCACCATCTTTTACACTCATTGATTTTCCTGTTACTTCAGCATTAGTTAATGAATGTGTATATCTAAATGGTCCTACTAATAATTGACCATCTTTTATTTCATAATTATTGTTTGTAGGGCTTGCTGCCTTACTTCCAGATGCACTTGCAGGGCCAGTTGACCCAAACCAATTTTTAAATACTTTTGCTTGTGCTGCAGTACTTTTTAGATAACTTATAAATGAATCAAATGTAGTATATGTCCCTACAGTTTTTGTTTTTGTATATGTATGTCTAACACTACATTGACCATGTACTGTCATCCCTTCTGGTTTCCATTCTCCAGTAACATGACTTCCTAAATGTCCTCCTGGTGTTATACACCAAAATGGTTCACCAGAGTTGACTACACTCCAGACCCCTGAAGATGCGTCTTTATGTCCTCCAAGATTCTTATATTCAAGTTCATCTGCAATTGAATTCGTATTACTTAATATCATTCCGCATAATATCATTATAGTACATAACATCATTAAATCATTTTTGCTAATTTTTTTATTTTTAATTAACATTGCAACTGCAACTAAAATTAAAATTATTCCTAAAACAATTCCTATTTTAATTGCTAAACCTGTTTTTACAGAAATAATTAATTGTGCCTGTGAACTGTCATTGTCTGTGTTGCTATCTTTTTCATTTGCAGTATTATATGTTTTTGAAACTTGTGCAATATTTGTTTCAGTTCCTATTGAGCCATCACTTAAATCTTTGGTTAATACAATTGTAAGTTCTTTGCTTTCACCTGGTTTTAATTTTATTGATGCTAAACTTTTGTTAACTGCTTTTTTACTTTCCAATGTCCAATTATCATTTGCATTTCCGTCAAATTCAAAACCTTGTGGCATTGAATCTGTAATCTCTGTTCCATATGCTTCAACATTTCCATTATTTTTTACAATAATTTTATATTCAACTTTTATGTTGGATGTTGACATTTTTTAGATGCAATTTCAACTTTTGCCAATTTAGAATTATTATAATTATATTCTTTTGTGCCTCCATTTGTTTCTACTGTTACTTTTTGTTATATATTTTTCAACACTTAGGTCAAAGTTCCCTTTTTCTAATAATCCTATATCTATATTAGAAATATTTGCATTGTTTATTTCTACAATATCTGTTACACCAACGTTTTTAACTTGTCCATCTATATTAACTTCTTTTAATATAGCATCTGAATTTAAGTTGTTGCTAATTCCGTCTTTTTGATATGATGTTAATTCATATTTGTCTGTATCATATTCAAATAATACTAAATATTTTCCATTTGCTACATTACTAAATGCATATTCTCCATTACTATTTGTTGTTGTTTTAAATGTATTATTATTTGAATCTGTTACTATTGAGTTTGTTTCTGCATTAAATAATTTTACTGTAATTCCTTCTAATAATGTTTCACCATCATCTCTTTGACCGTTCTTATCTGAATCAATCCATGCAATACCTTTTATAGAATATGTGCTTTTTTTATTATCACTTGGATTGTCTGGTGTTGGATTATCTGGATCCGGATTGTCTGGATCTGGTTTATCCGGATTTGGATTGTCTGGATCTGGTTTTTCTGGATCTGGTTTTACATATCCATATGGAACTATTCTATTTTTTATTCCATTTGATATTTTGCTTTGCATATATTGACCTGTTACAGTTACTATGTTTTCAATGTTTTTAAATTTATCTGTACGGTCAACCTTTGCTTTTTTATTGTTGCTTTTAATGTATCATCTGGATATATATATGTTTGAACATAAAAATTATAATCACCCATTTTTGTTCCATATTGTATGTTTTTTGTATTTTTTCATATTGGTCTGTTTCATCATTTAAAACATATGATTCATATGTTACTTCTTCTGGTATTAGTTCTTCTGGTAAATTATCAATAATATTTATTAACGCTTCTTTTTTTTTCCTGTGTTTTTAACCTCGATATTATATTCTATTTCTTGGTCATTTTGTAAGTCTTCTCCTTCTGTTTTACTTGATTGATTTACTGTAATATTTGCATATTGAGCATTATATTGTTCTACATTTCCTCTATATTCTTCATCACTGTTTTCAATTTTCGCAGTTGCAGTAAATGGTATATCTTTTTCATATACCCCTTCTTTTATATTATCTGCTGCAACTTCTATATAATATGATTGTTCTCCTGTTTGCTTTGTTTCACCTTGGTCTTGTTTTGGTACAATTTCTCCTGTGTCAAATTCAATAGTTTTTGTTTTTTCGTCATATGTATATGGTGGCATTTCTTTTATATCATAAAATACCCATTCGTCTGCTAATTGAATTTTAACTTTTGCATTAGAAATTGTTTCTGTTGCAGAATTATTTACAACGCTTACACAAAAAGCAACTTTATTATTTGTATCTGATGATATTACATCTTCTGCAGAGAAAACTTCAACAGATATTGGTGCACTTTTTGCAGTTGCAGTTTTGTTCAACACAATATTTTCTTTGTTTTCACTTGATATTGTTAATTGTGTTGAAAATGTTCCTTCATTTTTTACTCTTACTCGGAAAGAAAATTCTTGAGTTTTACCATTTTCTAATTTTCCTATATCTTTTGTAAGATTTTTTATATCTTGATTTTCAACAAATAGTGGATTTCTTCCTCCTGATTCGTTGTCTCCTTCTTTTATTATGTATGATCCATCTTTTGTTACATATACTGTATTATCTGGAACTGTTGCTACTGCTTTTATTCCATTTACAGTTTTTCCTGTATTGTTTGTTATTTTGTAAGTATAAGTTATAACTTCACCTTGGTGAACCATTCCTTTATCTTCTATAACATCATTTCCAACCTTTGCTGTTATTTCTGCATCTAAATTTGCAGAAACAACTTCTTGCTCTTCTTGTTGTGTCTCTTGTTGCTCATAATCAATTCCTGTTGCAGTTTCGTTTAAATATGCATAATAAGCATTTGTTTGAATAGATTCAATGTCTTTTTTTACAATTATTGTTGCTGGTATAACAACATTTACACCATTTACAATTGAATTTGTTGTATATGCATTTTGAGTTCCGTTTAATTCTATTCTTATAACCTTTTGGTTATTTCTATCTATTACTTCTGCTTTTTTAATACTTAAATTGTCATTATATAATAATTGTGTTTCACCTAATACTACTTTTTTCTACTTCTTGTGGTAATTGAATTTCAATTACAGGATTTTTAAATAGGTTATATTCTGGACTATTTGTTACAAGTGTTGCAGTTATTGTTGTGTCATTTTGTGCACTATTTGTCCATTCTGTTTTGTTAAAATTAATATCAATTCTTGTTTTTGCTTCTTTTATTTGTTCTTCGTTTGTGTTTTCAAAATTATATTTTTCTTCTATTACTTCTTGTGTTTCTTTATTTTCTTGTGTTTGCTCTATTTCTTTTTGTACTCTATTTATACATTTTACTGTACTTTTTGATATTATTTTATTGTTATTTAAATCTGTCATTGAAGCCTTTAAAGATTTTTTGTTTTCAATTTTTAAATCTCCAATTTTTACAGGTTTTGTTGTTTTTACTATTATTGAATTTTGCTCATTTTCATAGTTTATTTCAATTGTTCCATTATCATTTGCATTTGTATCTTTATTTACTTCTGCTAATTTGTTTTCTTTATTGTCTAATACTTGTAGATTTCCGTCTTCACCTAAGATGTCTAAAATATTTTGTTTATTTAATTTTAAGCCTTTATAAACCACATCTGTAGTTTCTGTTTTTTGTCATTTTTATTTTTCAATGTATTTGTTAAAGTAACATACATTTCGTCTGCTATTTCTTTGTATCCTACTTGAATATTCATGTATTCTGTGTATTCAGTATCATTTGCAGTTCCATTTTTTACATTTGCATTGATAAATCCATTATAAATGTCACTTGTTGTAACATTTGTTGAAATTAATCCAGATATATTTTCTGCTACTTCAAAGTCTGATTTAATATCTTTGCTTATTTGTGCCTCATTTTCATTATTTTTAACTTTTAAATTTTCTTTTTCCTGTAAAACTTATTACTCTTTTTTGATTTTCACCATTATAGCAATCTGCATCATAATAAAAATCTATTTGATATTCGTCTCTTGCACCAGCAACATTTTCGGTATAGATGTTTCCTTTGTCATCTGCCTTGTTTTCTGTGATTATTTGTAACTGGCCATTTTCTTTGTTGTAAGTATAATTAACATCTTTTCCGTTTTCATCACCGTTTGTTGCTTTTGTTGATTTTGTCACAACTTCTACACTTTCTGGATATTTATCGTTTATCTTAGGAGTGTTTATAATTACATTTGTTTCTTGTATTGGGGCATATTCTTGCCCTTCTTGATATTCAATTCCTGTTTTTAGGTTAGTTTGCACAAGGGTTCCTTGCTTGTCCCCTGTCTTGTAATTTACGTATTTTTCTATATTTAGTTCATAAATTGCATTCGTTTTTGTTTCGTCTATTATTTTTTGTACTGCGTCTGCTGCTACTGATATTACTAGCATTAGTGAACTGTTTACTATCATTAGCATTATGACCAGAATTGAAATTATTTTTGTAATTAGATTTGTTACTTGATTTTTCATAAATCTCATTCCCCTCCTAAGGCTTTTTTAGTTTTTCGACATTTTACCTTATTATAATTGTAATTAATTTTTTTTTGTTATTCAATAGGTGTTTTTTTGGAATGGGTTTATATTACAAAAATGTGCTTCTACCTTACTAGGGAAGCACATTTTTTATTTTTTTATTTAGTTTTTTTAAATTTATATTACATTTTTATTACATAAGTTATTTTTATTAATTTTGTACAGTATATTGTACAAAATTGTATTTTTTATCAATTCTGTACAGTACATTGCACAAAAATCGACAATTTTTGTCAAAAAGAAATTATTTCCAATCTGGTAAATTTCTCCTTATTGCTCCAAATAAATTTGCTCTTATCATAGGAATATCCTTTTGAAGAGAAAAAATCATTTGTTTCATATCCTCTCTTTTAGAAGTTCCATCCATTGGACATACTTTAGACATAACATTCAAATTGTTCTTTTTCACAAATCTTTTTGTTTCTTTTTCTGGCGTATATATTAATGGCCTTATTAAGGTTATTCCTGTTCTATCCATATAACTAACTGGCGAAAACGTTCCTATACTTCCTGTGTAAAATAAATTTAGTAAAAATGTTTCTAATACATCATCTTCGTTATGCCCTAATGCAATCTTATTGCATCCTTCACGTACCGCTATTGAATTTATTACTCCTCTGCGTAAATTTGCACATAATGAGCATGGATTTTTTTCTTTTCTGATGTCAAATACTATTTCTTGTGCGTGACTGTTTTCTATAAATAATGGTATTTCTAATTTGTCACACATTTTTTGTAATAAGTTTGTGTCGAAGTGTTCAAATCCTGGATTTATACTTATTGCTATTATGTCAAATTTTTTTGGATAAAATCTTTGTAATGCCTTAAAGGCGTGTAACATGGTTATTGAGTCTTTCCCTCCTGATAAGCATATTGCTATTTTGTCGTTTTCTTCTATCATTTTGTAGTCTTCTATTGCTTTTCTCATATGGCTTAATATTCTTTGCATTATTTTCCTCCTAAAAATGTACATTTTTAAAATCGGGATTTTTGTGGGTGCCACTAAATCCCGATTTTTTATTTCTTTACTTTTTAATTTCCTCTAACTAATTTTACCATTGCATCTTTTAATATTTCCAAACTATTTGTTGCATCTTCTTCATCTTTTCCTTTAACACCAAAATACAATTTAATTTTTGGTTCTGTTCCAGATGGACGAACACAACACCATGCATTATTTTCTAATTGATAATACAAAACATTTGATTTTGGTAATCCAGTTTTACTTTCTGCACCTGTAGTCATATCTTTAACATAATCATTGTCAACATCTTTAAATGTTAAAACTCTGTAGTTCCCGATATTTTCAACATCTTTATTTCTCATTTCTGTCATCATTTCTTTTATTTTTTCAGCACCTTCAGCACCTTCTAAAACAATTGAAACTTGATCTTCTTTGTAGAAGCCGTATTTTTTATAAATGTTGTTCATTTGATCCCATAATGTTTCGTTGTTTGCTCTGTAGTAACATGCGGCTTCACATAGAGCCATTACTGCGGCAATACCATCTTTGTCTCTTGCATAGTCCCCTATTAAGCATCCATAACTTTCTTCGAATCCAAATACGTATTTATCTCCATCTGTTTTTTCTTCTTCTCTTTTCATGATAGCTCCAATATTTTTAAATCCTGTTAAAACTTCAAAACATTCTAATCCGTAGTTTGAAGCAATCGCTTTTGCTAAATCTGAAGAAACTATTGTTGTAATAAACATTCCTTTTTCAGGTAAAATTCCTTTTTCTTTCATTTGAGAAATTCTATATTCGGCAATTAATAATGCAGACATGTTTCCTGTATATGTCATGTATTCCCCTGTTTTTGTATCTTTGGCATAAATTCCTAGTCTATCTGCATCAGGGTCTGTTGCTAAAACTACGTCTGCATCTACTTTTTTAGCCAATTCAAGTGCTAATTTGAATGCTTTTTTATCTTCTGGGTTTGGGTAATCAACTGTTGGGAAGTTTCCATCTGGTTCTTTTTGTTCTGGAACAACATATAAATTTTGGATTCCTATTTCTTTTAAAAGTCTTTCTGCAACTGTGTTTCCTGTTCCATGTAATGGTGTATAAACAACTTTTAAGTTTTTTCCTTGTTCTTTTACAATTTCAGGATTTAATATTAAAGATTTTAAAGTATTAATATATTTGTCATCCATTTCTGTTCCAACAATATTAAATAATCCTTTTTCAATTGCTTCTTCTTTTGAGATTTCTTTAATTTCACTATATTCTGCAACTGCTCTTACTTTTGCTATTATGTCTTTGTCTCTTGGTGCTACTATTTGTGCTCCGTCGTCCCAGTAAACCTTGTATCCATTGTATTTTGGTGGATTATGACTTGCTGTAATCATAACACCTGCTGTGCATTTTAATTCTCTAACTGCAAATGATAGTTCTGGTACTGGTCTTAAGTTTTCGAATAAGTATGTTTTTATTCCATTTGCATTTAATATTAAAGCAGTTTGTAAACTGAATTCTTTTGACATTCTTCTTGAGTCATAACTTATTGCTACGCCTTTATCTTGTGTTCCTTGTTCTTTTATGTAATTTGCTAACCCTTGTGTTGCTTTTTCCTACTGTATATTTGTTCATTCTGTTTGTTCCGGCCCCTATTACTCCTCTTAATCCGGCTGTTCCAAATTCTAGTTCTTTGTAAAATCTATCTTCTATTTCTTTTTCATTGTCTTTTATTTCTGACAATTCTTTTTTTGTTTCTTCGTCAAATTCTGGACTTTCACACCATTTTTTGTATTCTTCTAAATAATTTTTCATTTTATCAATCCTTTCTTTTCTGTCATTAGATAAACTCTTTTTTGACAATTTTTATTATGTCATTAGACTAGCGTTTTTGACAATAATTTTTGATATGATTATAATATCATTATTTGAAAAATAAATAAAGAGTTTTTGGAAAATTATTTGACAAGTTTGAGATATTGTGATATTATTTAGGTACAGAATAAATGAACAGTGAGGTCTCTGTTGTTCAAAATTAATCGTATGTGTACCTGTGAATACACATACTTTTTTATGCAAAAAATAGAGTAGGCTGTGAACCCCACTCCATCGACTATGTATTGCTACTTATTAGTCTTAACAATTTCTTTTTGCATTTGGCTTTGATTTTTTTCTTGTTCTTGTTGCATTTTTATATTTTTTTTCTCTTTCTGTCAATAATTGTTCAACCAAATGTAAAATAAGGTCAGAATTGTTCAAAATTAACCCCCTTTCCGCCTTTTAGAAAAGACTCACCTTTCTTAGCGTCAGGTTGATAGTATTCTATAATATTTCCACAATAAAATCAAGCAAAATCTAGAACTTTTTAATTAATATTTACAAAATATTGACAAATTTAAGATATTGTATTATTATTTAAATACAGAATTAAAAATTAAATAACCAGTATTCAATAATCATAACAGTATGTGTACCACGAATGCACATACTTTTTTTTTGCAAAAAATAGAGCAGGCCATTTTGCTAACCTACTCTTTTATTTTATTTTAAATGATGGAATTCCTCATATAATTTTCTAGCAGTACTTGGACAATCAACTCCAGCACTATCAGCATTCTTAACAGGTGCAAATTCTTCTTCTCTCTTAACTCTAAGAATTGCCATATCATCAACCTCACCAAAAGCATCAAACAAGAAAGCCTCAAATTTATATGCATTTGGAGAATCTGGAACTACTAAGTTTCCATCTTTATCAATATATTTAGCTTTTTTAAAAGCACTATGGTATGGTAATGGTGTTTGACCCATTCTTTCTACTGCATCAATGCTAAACAAATTGCAAAGTATATGTGATTCACCATATAAAAGTTCACCATTTTCATCTGTTGCCTCTGCCATTTCATCAGTAATTTCTGAGTATTCTATAACACCTGGTTTTCCATTTCTTTTACAGAAAACTCCTACTTTTTCGTGTGGATTTGCTTTTTACAATTGATTTACATGCAACTGTGACACCTTTATCTATTGCTACTCCCATAAGTACTGGGTCTACCATTTTTACAAGGCAGTTGTCAACTCCACCTATAAATACCCATTCTACTCCAAGTTGTCTCATTTTTTCAGTCATACCACTTTTTACTAATGATTCATAAATTCCTCCATGTCCATCAGCGGCTTGTTTTATTAAACCATCTTCACCTATTAATATTTTTCCTTCTGTGTCTACCATTGGTAATTCACCTTGGATAAAGAAGAAGATGTTTTTGTCTTTTTGATATCCAAAGTATCTATTTTTTTCAAAGAAGTTTACTGTTTCTTCATTGTTTTCTCTACTTGTCATTATAAACCATGGTATAGTAACATCATATTTTTTTCCTGCTTCTTTTTAACCCATCACTCAATAATTCAAATAATGATTTGTGTGAGTCTAAGCCTATATCATAGGTTCCTTTTGGTCCACTATGTCCAAGTCTTGTTCCTTGTCCTCCTGCCATTGTAACTGCTGCAAGTTTTCCTTCTTGTATAGCATGTTTTCCTATATTTTCATAGTATTTATAATTATCATATAATTTGTTTTTGTCTAGATATTCCATTGGTTCAATTACATCTTCGTTTTCTGATTCTTCTTTTGTTGTATTGGCATAAAGGCTTTTTATTAATTCGAAGTCTATGTTCATTATTTGGTCTAATAATTGCTTTTGCTTTTTTTCATCTAAATTTTCATAACCATTTAATAAGTGTTCTTGGTTGTATTTTTTTAATATTACTTTTGCTTCTTCTAATGTATTGTCCATATTTATTCTTCCTTTCGTTTGCACTTTGACTGCTTCATTTTTTTATGTACTTTATACTTTATACTATTTATTGAAATTTATCAAGTATTTTTCAAAATTTTATAATATTTTTTATACACCTGGTTACAATTCACAGTCCGTAAAATTATTGTTTGCGTGTTTTCCTTCCTACCATTGGGTAATTATGTAGGCTGTGAACTGTAACCACACCTGATGTTGATAAAATTTTGGTATAATTTTTTTCTATATTGCTTGCATCTTCTTTGATTTCGTTTATATCATAACAATCTACAACTTTTACATCACTATTGTTTATCCAATTTTCTATATTTCTATTCATATTTTCTATATAATTTTCTTTTCCTTTTTTATAAAGATTAATGTTTCTTTTCCTTCTTTATTTGCATTTTTTACTTCTTTAAATTTATCCAAATCATTATTTTTCCAGTTTATTTTTGTTATTCTTTCTTTGTCTTCTTTTGCCAAATTTACATTTTCTAAAACTTTATTTACTGTATTATCTAAATTATTTTCTGTCATTATTATTACATTTTTATTCTTTTTTAAATTTTCATTAATATAAGGTAAACTTATCATTTCAAAATGATAATCACTTGCAAAAAACAAGCATATTTTTTCTTTTCTTTTGTTTTTTTTCATCATAAGAATATCAACCCTTTCACTTTACAAAGTTTTTTTCTTTAGTGTAACCTTATTTTTGATTACTGGTAAATTTTACCATTTATTTTTTTGTGTGTCAAGAAAAAATTGGAAAATATTTCAAATTTGTTTCAGAAATATTTCAATTATATTTCAAAAATTGCCCTATAATTAAAAATCACCTTTATTTCTTTTATTTGTATAATTTTATCTAAAATGTAAATAATTAAATTAAAGAATTTTTTAGAAAAAAAAGTTTATTGGAGGTAACATATGAAAAAATTATTAAACAACAAAAAAAATTCCAAATTAGGAATTATCCTAACTTTAATTTTATTATTAATTATATATACAATAATCTGTGCTTTTTCTTATGTTCAGGCAGTATCAACAGATATAAGTAACAGTGTTTTTAGATTACACGTTTTGGCAAATAGCAACAGTGATGCGGATCAAGCCTTAAAATACAAAGTAAGAGATAATTTACTTAAATATATGAATGGTCTTTGCTCAAATTGTACTTCTAAAGATGAAGCAATAAAAATTGTAACAGAGCATCAAGATGAATTTAAACAAGTTGCTTTAGATACTATTTACAACGAAGGATATTCATATGATGTAAAAATAAACATTGGAAATTTTGAATTTCCAACAAAACAATATGGTGATATTTCGCTCCCTGCAGGTTATTATGATGCTCTAAGAGTTGAAATTGGTGAAGCGAAAGGTCGTAATTGGTGGTGTGTGATGTTCCCTTCTTTATGTTTTATTGATGTTTCGTCAGGCTTTGTTCCAGAAGAATCAAAAGAGGAGTTACAAAAAGTTTTATCTGATGAGGAATATTCATTAATTTCTGACAGTTCAAATTCTAGTATAAAGTTTAAATTTAAATTACTAGAATTGTTTGCAAATAATGGCCTCCTTACTGCTAAAAATTTCTAATTATACTTGCAATACGTCACTCTTTATGGTATATTTTATGCATATGAAATTATATTCTATTCAGGGGGAATCATTTTGGAAAAATTAGTAATAACAGGACCAACACCTTTAAAAGGTGAAGTAGAAATAAGCGGAGCAAAAAATGCGGCAGTAGCACTATTACCAGCCACATTATTAATAGATGGTGTTTGCACAATAACAAATGTGCCAAATATAAGTGATGTCCAAATTTTATGCAAAATTTTAGGAGAAATGGGTGCAAAAAATTGATTGGACTGGAAAAAATGAATTAAAAATTGATACAACAAATATAACTACAACACATGCACCTCTTGATTTAACAAGTAAGTTTAGAGCTTCTTACTATCTTATTGGAGCAATGCTTGGTAGAACTGGAGAAATTGAAGTTGGTATGCCAGGAGGATGTAACTTAGGTGCAAGACCAATTGATCAACATATTAAAGGTTTTGAATTATTGGGAGCAAATGTTAAAGTTGGCAAAGGGACAATTAGTGCGAAAGCGTCTTGCCTAAAAGGTGCACACATATATATGGATGTTGTTTCAGTTGGAGCAACAATAAACATTATACTTGCTAGTGTTTTGGCAAAAGGTACAACAACGATTGATAATGCTGCAAAAGAGCCTCATATTGTTGATGTTGCTAACTTTTTAAATACAATGGGTGCAGATATTAGAGGTGCAGGAACAGATGTTATAAAAATAAATGGTGTTGAAAAATTACATGGAAATGCTACATATTCTGTTGTTCCAGATCAAATAGAAGCAGGTACATTTATGCTTGCTGCCATTGCATCTAAAGGTGATTTACTTATAAAAAATTGTATAACAAAACATTTGGAACCTTTAACTGCAAAAAATTGTAGAAATTGGTGGAAATGTTGAAGATAATGGTGATAGTATTAGAGTTTGGTATAGCAAACGTCCTAATAAAGCAAATATTAAAACATTACCTTATCCAGGTTTTCCAACAGATTTGCAACCTCAAATGGGTGTTGTTTTAGCAACTGCAAATGGTACAAGCATCATAAACGAAAGTATTTGGGAATCAAGATTCCAATATACTGCCGAATTAAATAAGATGGGTGCAAATATTACAGCACAAGGGAAAACTGCCATATTTGAAGGTGTAGACGAATTATTTGGAGCACCAGTTTATTCTACAGATCTACGTGCAGGCGCTGCTTTAATTGTTGCAGGTGTATCTGCAAATGGTGTAACAGAAGTTTACAACCTTGGTCACATAGATAGAGGTTATGAAAACATTGAAGAAAAATTCAGAAAAATTGGAGCAAATATAAAAAGAGTAAATGAATAATTTTTGGATAAAGTGGATATATAATTTTATAGTGTCCATTTTATTTCTAACTGTAGCAAAAAAAGCAAAAGAAATAGAAAGAAGTACACATTATGTTTAATTTTTGTAGTTTATATAGTGGAAGCAGTGGAAACAGTTTATATGTTGAAACAGAAAATACCAGACTATTAATAGATGCAGGAGTTAGTAGTAAAAAGATTGAATCAGCATTAACTAACCTTAATGTTGACCCTGCTTCTATAAATGGTATATTAGTAACACATGAACATTCAGACCATGTTCAAGGTTTAGGAACATTTGCAAAAGAAATTTAATTTACCTATATATGTAAATCAAAAAACTTTAGATGCAATGCCTAAACAGAGAGATAAGATAAAAGAAGAAAATATAAATAATATTAAAATAGAAGAAAAATTTGAAATTGGTGATTTACAAATAAAGCCTTTTGCAATTCCGCATGATGCAGCAAATCCCTGCGGTTTTAATATTTTTAAGGGAGACCAAAAAATAAGTATAGCGACAGATATTGGCCATATGACAAATGGTATTTTAAAAAATTTGGAAGATATAGTATTTTTGTTTTATTAGAATCAAATTATGATCCCGAAGTACTTAAATTTTCTAGATATCCTTACATATTAAAATCACGAATTGCAGGTCCAAATGGTCATTTACCTAACGAAACAGCGGGAAAAACAATTGCACATTTATTACAATCTGGTCTTAAACAAGCAACTCTTGGACATTTAAGTAAAGAAAGTAATTTTCCGGAATTGGCATATAAAACAGTTATTGATGAGATTATTTCTAATAGCAATTATAATGAAAATTCATTAAAATTAAATGTTGCAAGCCGCGATGTTCCTGGGACACGTTTTTCTTTTTAATGTTCTTTTGTGATCATCAGTTCCAAAAGTGATATTTGGTTATAGGTATTCCATTTAAAAACCTAAATATTTAATTTGAGGATTAAAAATGCTAACTATAAATGTAATATGTATTGGAAAAGTAAAAGAAAAATTTTTTAGGGATGCAATTGATGAATATTCAAAAAGACTTTCAAAATTGCAAATTAAATATTTTAGAATTACCAGATGAAAAAATTCCAGATAAAATAAATATAAATATAGAAAATGAAATTAAATCTAAAGAATGTGATAAAATCATGAATCACATAAAAAAAGATTCTTATGTTGTTTGTTTGGATTTAAAAGGCAAGGAACTTTCTTCTGAAGAGTTCTCTAAAAACATTGAAAATATATCTATGCAGTCTAGTCAAATCACTTTTATAATTGGTGGTTCTTTGGGCCTAACTGAAAAACTTTTAGGTTTATCTAACCAAAAAATATGCTTTTCGAAAATGACTTTTCCACATCAATTAATTCGTGTTTTTTACTAGAGCAAATTTTCAGAGCTTTTAAAATTTCTAATGGTGAGACTTACCATAGATAATTTATATAATTGTAGGGAAAATAACTTTTATTGATTGTGTAAAAAGTGGGACACAAAAATAATTTAAAATAAAATATCAAAATATTGGGGGATATTATGATAGACCTATCTTCCCTACAAAATTAAAAACATTATTAAATTTTTTTATTGATTTTTTTTAAGATTATGATTGCTAGTATTTTAGTAATCATTTTTTTGATTATTAAAAAATTGATTATAAATAATATGATTTTAAAAATCATAAGACCTCCTGTATGTTTGTTTCTTTATTTCTTTAAATTTTATTAGCCTTTAAGATTTTTATTTTAAACTTTTTATGGACATATTATATATCAGTTTTCATAAAAAGTCAACAAAAAGATTTCGACAAAAATCAACATAAAAAAGATTACAGCTTATAGCTCATAAAATTATTGTTATTAAAATAGTATTTTGCATACAATAATACTTGTTACAATACCAACAAAATCTGCTATCAAAGCAGCCCATAAAACAAATCTCGTCTTTTTTATTCCTACACTACTTGTATAAACAGCAATCGTATAAACAGTGGTTTCTGTTGAACCCATTATTACAGATGCGATTAATCCAATATTTGAATCAACACCAAAACTTTTCATTATATCAGTTGCTACAGCAACAGAAGCACTACCCGAAATTGGTCTTATCAATGCAAGTGGCAAAATTTCTGTAGGAAAATTAACAATGTTTAAAAGCGGATTTAAAAATTTCACAACAACATCAATTATCCCTGAACTTCTTAGTGCTCCAATTGCCACAAATAATCCAACTAATGTGGGAAAAATGTTGTAAATAATTTTTATTCCATCTTTTGCTCCTTCTAAAAAAATATCAAATACTTTTTTTCTTTCTAATATTCCATATAATATTATAATTATTATCATTAATGGCATTGCTAAATTAGAAAAATATTCTATAAATTTCAATGTAAAATCACCTCTTTTTCGCAAAAAATATATTATATAATTTTGATTTTATATTTTGCTCATAAATTTTATTTACCTAATTTTATAAAAATTTTTGTAGCAGTAATTCCCGCAATTGCTGCACATATTGTTGCAATCCACACCGGAACTATAATTGCTGTTGGATTATTTGACCCCAGTGAGTTTCGTATGGCTATTACTGTGGTTGGTATAAGTTGAATCGAAGCCGTATTTAATACAATAAACATTGCCATATCATTTGTTAATACTTTTTTATTGTTGTTTTTTTCTTGCATTGTTTGCATTGCCTTAATGCCTAGTGGTGTTGCAGCATTTCCTAATCCTAATATGTTTGCTACCATATTCATAGATATTTTTTCGTATGTGTCAGTATTTGTTTCTATTTTGGGAAATAAAATTTTTATTATTGGTTTTAGAAACTTTGTGATTTTTTTTTTTCATTGCTGTTGTTTTACTGGCTATCTGCATTATTCCGTTCCATAGACACATTGTTCCAAGTAAAGTAATACATAAATTCACCGCTGAATTTGCACTTTCAAATATTGAATTATTTATATTTTTTAAATTTCCTGATAAAATTGCATATATTATTGATATTATTAAAAATGATGGCCATAATATATTTAACATTCAAATCACCTATATAATTTTATTAGTTTTTTTTCTGTTTATTACTTATTAGTTGAAGTTCGGTTTCACATTTATTGTTACTAACTGTGAATTGTAACACTTTTATGTCATTTTTGACATTTTTTGTCATTTTTTAATTGACCAATCGAAATATTTGTGCTATAGTTAATATGAAATCAATAATGGATTTATTAAAAAGTATCATTGAGGAGGAAAAACATGAAAGCTACGGGAATTATAAGAAGAGTTGACGAACTTGGAAGAGTAGTTATACCAATAGAAATTAGAAATCAATTTAATATAATTGAAAAAGACCCTATTGAAATATACGTTGATGATTCTTCTATCATATTAAAAAAATATGAACCAGATTGTATTTTTTGTGGAAATACAGAGGATTTAATTGAATACAAAGGGAAACTTGTATGCAAAAATTGCTCTGATGAATTAAATATATTACAAAAAAAAAATAGATATATAGGAAGACTCCCTATATATCTATTTTTATATAAATTGTTGATATACATCATTTTTATTCATATTTCTATCTTTTGCAACTTTCTTTATAATATCTTTTTTTGATAATCCCTGCTCTTCATAAAATTTATAATGTTCTTCTATAGTAAGGTTATTTAAAGAATTTTCTTCTTCAACTTCTTTATTCCCCTCTATAATTAACACAATTTCACCTTTTAAATTTTCTGCCTTTTGAATTATTTCATCTATATTTCCCCTAATAAATTCTTCATGTATTTTTGTTATTTCCCTAGCCAAAGTGACTTTTCTATCTTGCGTCAATACTTTTTGAAGGTCTTTTAAAGTTGTTTCTAATTTATGTGGTGCTTCATAAATTATTATTGTTTTATTTTCTTTTTCTATTTCTTCTAATTTCTTTTTTCTTAATTTTTTATTTAATGGTAAAAATCCTAAAAATGTGAATTCTTTTGTGTCTATTCCTGAACAAATCAAAGAATTTATCATTGCACATGCTCCTGGAATTGGAACAATATTTATTCCCAATTCTATACATTTTTTTATAACTTCTTCTCCAGGGTCACAAATTCCTGGTGTTCCAGCGTCTGATACTAGTGCAATGTTTTGACCTTCTTGCAATTTTTCAATTAATACATTTGATTTTGTTTCTTCGTTGTGTCTGTGGTAACTTATCATTGGTTTAGATATTTCTAAATGATTTAGTAATTTTAGTGTATGTCTTGTGTCCTCTGCTGCTATCAAATCTGCTTCTTGTAAAGTTTTTATTGCTCTTAATGTTATATCATCTAAATTTCCTATTGGTGTTGCTACTATATATAAAGTTCCTTTTTTCATTATTTTTTTCTTTCCTTCCTCATGTAAAGTTTGCTAAAAAATTCAAAATTTTATTTTTAATAACTACATTTTTTTAGCACTATTTTATTAATTTTCAACATTTTTTCTTTTGTTATATATCTCATAAATTTCATCTGTATAACTTCCATCATCATTATATATGTACAAATCTTCTTTAAATTTCAAAAATGGTTTTGCATTTTTTACTCCTTTAATTAATACTAATTTTGGTGGCTCTTTTTCATGTGAACATACAAATCTTATTTCTTTTGGCTCAATTTTATATTGTCTCATATATGCAATGATATCAACAAGTCTTTCTGGCCTGTGAACCATATAAAATTCGCCTTTATCTTTTAACAATTTATTAGATATTTTTATATAATCTTCTAACTTTGCTAATACCTCATGTCTTGAAATTAACTTCTTTTCTTCTTCGTTTACTATTCCTGTATTTTCTTTTTTATATGGTGGATTTGTAACTATAACATCAAAAGAATTTCTTTCATATATATTGTCCAAATTTATTATATTTTCATTTATTATTTCAAATTTATTTTCTAGATTATTTAATTTTGAACTTCTTTTTGCCATATTTGCAACTTCTTTTTGAACTTCTACACCTACTATTTTTTCTAAATTTGTTTTTCCACATAATAAAATTGATATTATTCCTGTACCTGTTCCTAAATCTAATACTTTTGCATTTTTCTTTATATTTTTTGCAAAGTCTGATAATAATACTGCATCAATTCCAAAGCAGAACCCTTTTGTGTTTTGGATTATTTTTAGGTTTTTGAATTCTAAGTCGTCTATTCTTTCATTTTCTTTTAATTCTATTTCCATGTTTTTCTCTTTCTTTCTTATTTTATATTAAAATGTTACAACAATTTTGGATAAAAAACAAGTATTTATTATAATTTTATTTTTACAAATTAGTATATATTTATTTACTATTAACAATGATTGAATTTTATATTAATATTAAATCACTGACTTGCTTAGTGGCAGGAAGGAGGTTATCTTTTGAAACCATTCATAAAATTGCTAAATACATATTATTATATGTCAAATTTTTCAACTTATTCATCCAACTACATATTCACCATTTTTCCATTTATTTAATAATATAGTATAAATATTTTAATAAAAGAAAGAAGTGTTTCTATGCCAACTTTATATAGATGTGAAAAAAGTAAAAATAATTGCAAATCCCCTCCGCCTCCTCCACCACCTAAAAATTTGGCACCACCGCCATCACCTCCTCCAAAACCAAAGCCACCATCAAAAAAGCCTTCTCCGCCTAAAAAGAAAAAGCTTAATTTTAAAACTTGTAAAAAAAATACAATTAATTCTTTAAATGAAGTTGAACATTTTTTAAATGATTTTCAAGGTTTTTGTGATTATGTTAAATTATATAAAAATGTTTCAAATATTTTTAATAGAAAGAATCATTAAGATATTTACAAATCAGTATATATTAATTTACTATTGACAATAAACAGATTTTATATTAATATTAAATCGCTGACTTGCTTAGTGGCAGGAAGGAGGTTTATTTCTTAAATGAAAGACTTGTTAGCTTTGCTAAAGCTTATACTAATTTATTACATAATAAAATATCTAAGCAAATAGCAAAAAGAAAGACTGGGAAAAATGTTTTGAGAGACATTCCCAGTCCTTTTTTGTTTATTTCTTTTTGAAAAACTTGTTTTGCAATTGCTAAATATATATTAACACAGACTTTACCATATGTCAAATTTTTCAAACTATTTTCTCACATAGAACTCCTCAAAATCACCTGATGCCTGACCATTAACCAAGAATTTGACCTTATTAACCTCATTTAACTCAGTAACAGTATTAACAATTGAATAAATCAAATTATTTTTAAGCATACTATCATCTTTATTATAATTCAAAATCTCAGAAGAAAAATCCAAAGTTAAACATTCTTTATCTAATGAAGCATTTAAAAGTTTAGTATTTTCAGGAATAACAACTTTCAATTTATCATTTTTGGGACCAGAAATTAAAAGTTCAACCAAAGTATTATAAGGTGATTTTATTAAATCTTTTACATTTACAAGTCTTGCCTCTGGCTTTAAAAGACCTGTTTCTTTATCTGCAAAATATAAACTTACAATTGTTTCTCTTGACTGCTCATCCGATATTTCCTCTTGTGGAACATATTCGTTTTGAATTTCATTACTCTTCTTTTGTTTGACAAATTTAATTGCAAAATATCCTATAACTACAATTAAAATTACTGAAATTATAAATAAAATTAAAATTTTTTTATTTTTCATATTCTCCTCCCCATTTCACTTATTTTTATATTCAATAGTATTATTTGTTTGTCCAAAATATGCAAAAATTTAGTGGTAATTTCCATTTTTTAACATTTGACAAATGGCCATTTTCCGTATAAAATTAGGGTGTATAAATTATTTAAAAAACCTCATAGCCCTAACAAAAAAACAGTAATTTATACATGGGATGTTTAAACGAGCGAGAGGAGAAATTAATTATGGAAAAAGTTTTACATGTAGGATTAGACGTAGGCTCAACAACCGTAAAAATAATAGTAATGGATGAAATTCAAAACACAATATATAAAGACTATCAAAGACACTTTTCAGACACAAAAAACACAGTATGCAACGTACTAGAAAACTTAGCAAAAATGTATCCAGAAAACACATTTACAATAGCACTAACAGGTTCTGGAGCAATGTCTGCAAGCAAGTTCTTAGGTGTAGAATTCATACAAGAAGTTGTATCATGCAAAAGGTCTGTTGAAAAATATATTCCACAAACTGATGTAGTAATCGAACTTGGTGGAGAAGATGCAAAAATTATATATTTTGGAAAATCAATTGAACAAAGAATGAACGGAACTTGTGCCGGCGGAACTGGTGCATTCCTAGACCAAATGGCATCACTTTTACACACAGATACCGCAGGTCTAAATGAATTGGCAAAAGATTACAAAACGATATACCCAATTGCATCAAGATGCGGTGTTTTTGCTAAAACAGATATACAACCTTTAATAAATGAAGGTGCAGCAAAAGAAGATATTGCTGCTTCAATTTTCCAAGCAGTTGTTAATCAAACAATTAGTGGACTTGCTTGTGGAAGGCCAATTAGAGGAAACGTAGCATTTTTAGGTGGTCCATTAAGTTACTTACCAGAATTAAGAAAAAGATTTATAGAAACACTTAATTTAACACCTGAAGAAGTAATTGTGCCTGAAGAAGCCCATTTATTAGTAGCTAAAGGGGCAGCCCTTGATTCCCTAAATACAAAACCAATAACTGTTGAAGAATTGAAGAAAAAAATAGAAAATTTAAGAAATTCCCAAGATAATACAACACATCCAATTGAACCTTTATTCAAAAATAAAGAAGATTACAAAAAATTCAAAGATAGACATGACAAAGCAAAAGTTGCAAGAACTGAACTTTCTACATATGAAGGCGACTGTTACATTGGAATTGACGCAGGTTCAACAACTACAAAATTGGTATTAATTGATAAAGATGGAAACTTGCTATATTCATTATATGGTAGCAATGAGGGTAACCCTCTAAAAAGTGTTATGAATATGCTTAAAAATTTATATGAAGTCCTACCAGAGAAAGCAATCCTTAGGTATAGTGGCGTTACAGGATATGGTGAAAAATTAATTCAAACAGCTCTAAATGTTGATTTAAATGAAATAGAAACAATTGCACATTACACTGCTGCAAAACAATTTGAACCTGATGTAACTGCAATAATCGATATTGGTGGACAAGATATGAAATACATCAAAATGAAAAATGGTGCAATAGACAATATTATGCTAAATGAAGCATGTTCATCTGGATGTGGTTCATTTATAGAAACATTTGCAAAAAAGCCTAAACTTAGAAATTTCACAATTTGTTAAAGAGGCAATTGAAGCAAAAAAAGACCTGTTGATTTGGGTTCAAGATGTACAGTATTTATGAACTCTAAAATAAAACAAGCTCAAAAAGAAGGCTATACAGTAGGAGATATTTCAAGCGGACTTTCATATTCAGTTATCAAAAATGCTATTCAAAAAGTTATGAAAGTTAGGGATACGGCCACTTTGGGAGACCACATTGTAGTTCAAGGTGGAACATTCTACAATGATGCAGTTTTAAGAGCATTTGAAAAAATAGTTGGAAAAGATGTTGTAAGACCAGACATTGCAGGTTTAATGGGTGCATATGGTATGGCTTTACTTTCTAAAGAACAATATGAATCAAACCTAGATATGGAATACACATCAACTATTTTAAAAGCAGATGAATTAGATAAATTAGAAATTAAAGTAACTCATGCAAGATGCAACAATTGTGAAAATCATTGTAAATTAACAATAAATAAATTTAGCAATGGTTCAATACATGTATCTGGTAACCGTTGTGAAAAAGGTGCAGGTATTACAACAAATAAAAAGAATTTACCAAACTTAGTACAATACAAATATCAAAGAATATTTGATTATAAACCACTTGAAGAACAATACGCAACTAGAGGAACTATAGGAATTCCAAGAGTTTTAAATATTTATGAAGATTATCCATTCTGGTTTACATTCCTTACAAGCCTAGGCTTTAGGGTAATTATATCAGATAAAAGTACAAGAAAAACATATGAAAAAGGTATGGAATCTATGCCTTCTGAATCAGTATGTTATCCAGCAAAAATCTCTCATGGACATATTGAAAATTTAATTGAAAAAGGAATAAAAACTATTTTCTACCCTTGTATGCCTTATTCAAGAAAAGAATATGAAAAAGCAGACAACCACTACAATTGTCCAATAGTAATTTCATATTCAGAAGTACTAAAAAATAATGTTGAAGATTTAAAAACACATAATATAAAATTCATGAATCCATTCTTACCATTTGAAACTAAAAATCTAGTTAAAAAGATAATGGAATTAGATGAATTCAAAGAATATAACTTTACTAAAAAAGAATTACTAGAAGCCGCAGAAAAGGCAGAAGCAGAATATCAAAAATGTAAAAAGGATATACGTGACAAAGGATCTGAAACCGTAAGATATATTGAAGAAAACAACCTAAGAGGAATTGTTTTAGCAGGAAGACCTTATCATATCGACCCAGAAATAAACCATGGTATAGATACTTTAATTACGTCTTTAGGACTATGTGTTCTAACAGAAGACAGTGTGTCTGATAAAACAGAAGCAAAACGTCCAATAAGGGTTGTAGACCAATGGGTATTCCACGCAAGACTTTACGCAGCAGCAGACTTTGTTGGTAAACACGATAACCTAGAATTAGTACAATTAAACTCATTTGGATGTGGTGTTGATGCTGTAACAACAGACCAAGTTGAAGAAATTTTGTCAAGTTATGATAAAATGTACACATTAATCAAAATAGATGAAGTTAATAACCTAGGGGCAGTAAGAATTCGTATTCGTTCACTTCTAGCAAGTATGAATAAACGTATTGCAAAAAAACAAGAAGAAAAAGCCGATGGTGACTACGGATTAAAGAAAAAAATCTTTACGAAAGAAATGAAAAAAGATTACACAATTTTAATCCCTCAAATGGCACCAGTACATTTTGATTTATTGAGTCTGCCGTACAAGCCGCAGGTTATAATGCAGTATTACTAAGAGAATGTACTCAACATACAGTTGAAACAGGATTAAAATATGTAAATAATGATGCTTGTTATCCTTCAATTTTAGTAACAGGACAAATGATTGAAGCTCTTGAATCTGGAAAATATGATTTAGATAAAACTGCATTAATCATGTCTCAAACAGGTGGTGGATGTAGGGCAACAAACTATATAGGTTTTATTAGAAAAGCGCTTAAAGACGCAGGATTTAGCAATGTACCAGTAATATCATTCAATGTTGTTGGTATGGAAAAAATGCCAGGATTTAAAATAACACCAAAATTAATTGAAGGATTAATAAAATCTGTTGTTTATGGTGATTTATTACAAAAAAATGCTTACAAAAAACAGAGCATATGAAGTAAACAAAGGTGAAACTCAAAAACTTTATGATGAGTGGATGGCTAAATGTAAACAAATGGTTAAAAAATCAACAAATAAACAATTTAAGCAAAGTATTTATGATATTGTAAATGATTTTGAGAAAATTGAATTAGATACATCTGTTAAAAAGCCTAAAGTAGGAATTGTTGGAGAGGTATTAATTAAATATCATCCATTTGGTAATAACTACGCTGCGGAAATGCTTGAAAAGGAAGGCGCAGAAGTTATTTTACCTGACTTTATGGGATTTGTTAAATTTATGGCAACACATAAAATTACGTTTAATAGTTTATTAAATATAAATAAAACATCTGCAAAAATAAGTAAAATTGCGATTAAATTAATTGATATATTAGAAAAAGATGAAAAAATTGCATTGGCAAACTCTAAAAAAGGTTATTTACAACCTTGTGATATTTGGCACTTAGAAGATAAAGTAAAAGATGTTTTATCTATTGGAAATCAAACTGGTGAAGGTTGGTTCTTAACTGCAGAAATGATTGAATATATGGAACATGATATTCCTAATATTATTTGTGTTCAGCCTTTTGCTTGTTTGCCTAACCATGTTGTTGGTAAAGGTGTTATTAAGACTATTAGGGAAAAATATCCGGAGGCTAATATTTCTCCTGTTGATTATGACCCAGGTGCTAGTGAGACTAACCAGGCGAATAGAATTAAATTATTGATGACTGTTGCTAAGGATAATTTGCAACGTCAGGAAAATGAGAAAAAGGCTTTGGAGATTGAAAATAAAGATGTAGAAAAAAAATATTGAAACTACTGAAAAAGTTTAAAATTGTACTAAATTTTATTTTATAATTAAATTTCTAATATAAAATATATTTATAGTTAATATAAATTTTTTCGTAAATATTGACATATAATAAAATATGTAGTATACTACAAGTAAGCTTAAGCAAAATATAAAAAATTCTTAATGTCTTTCATATAATAAAAAGAACAGGATGGCGGTCCTGTTCTTTTTAAACTTCAATCACTTTCCAAAAACTCTAGAAGTTTTAATATTAAAATGATTTTTAGTAGTTCCTTAATGTCCTTCATTCGTTCACCTCCTTTCGAAGGCGAACTAATTATATAATAAATATTTACTTATTGCAACTATTATTTTAAATTTTGAAGAATAAATTTCTTCGCTTCCCTATACCCCAACTTATAAAAATAATCCATTTTACTCATATCCAAAAGAGAAATCTTTTTACTTTTTATTTTAATTAGATAATCCGCCCCACTAAGTTCATGTTTTGAAAGTTCCTTACCCATTAATGCAAAAGAACGAACAGCAACATCAACTAAGTTTTTTTACAACAACTATCATCAACTTCATTTTCAAAAACAACACTTATAACCTTATCTGCACCCAAAAATCTAAGTTCTCTCCAAGGCACATTTTCCCTAATTCCACCATCAACTAATTTTCTATTATTAAAATCACATGGAGAAAAAACAGATGGAAAACTGCAACTAGCCTGAACACAATTTCCAATATTTGCATCATTTACAAAAATTGTATTATCAGAAAAAGCTCTTATTTTAGAAGATGTAAAACAATTACATCACCTGTATTCATATCAACACTTGGAATTGCAAGTGGCATTTTAATATCAGAAATATTATTAATATTTTTTTCACCACATATTTTATTAATTAATTTTTTTATTGATTTTCCAGAATTTAAACCATCAATTATTATCGTTCCTGTTAAAGTAATTCCAAAAAATAATTTAAATATATTTTTTAATTCTACATATTTTATTTTTTTTGCAATATTTTTTAAAAATATAATAAATATCATCTGCTTTATATCCAGCCGCATATAAAGTTGCTACTATACTTCCCGATGATGTTCCACCTATATAATTTATTTTTATTTTTTCTTCTTCAAATGCTTTTAATACGCCAATATGTGCAGCTCCCTTTGCTCCACCTCCAGATAAAGCTAATCCTAAATTCATAATTATCACCTTATATTATTTTATGAAATAAAAATAAATTTGCAATAATTATTTTTATTTTTTTTATTTTTATGTTATATTAATAAAGAAGGGATTGATTTAATTGGAACAAAATTATTATGAAATATTGGAAGTAAATAAGAATGCTTCACCAGAAATAATTGAAAAAGCATATAAAACATTAGTTAAAAAATATCATCCAGATTTGCAACAAGATGAAAATAAAAATAAATATGAAAAAAAATAAAAAAAATAAATGAAGCCTATGATATTTTATCAGATCCAGAAAAAAAAGAAAAAAATATGATTTAAATTTAAAGAATACGGAAATTTCAATTAATGATTATAATTCATTATATCAAGAAAATATTAATTTAAAAAATAATTTAAATATATTAAAAAGAAAAATTAAATTATTTAAATAATATTCAAAATAATTATGAAAAAAAAATAATTTAAATTATAATAACTTAGAAAATAATAAAAATTATTCTGAAAATAATAATATTAATTATAATGATATTAATTACACAAATTATTTTTCTAATTTTTTTGTAAATATTAAGAACAAACTTAAAGATTTATTGCTTTTTTTATTACTATTTTAATTATTATTTTTATTTTCTTTATTTTATGGCATATTCCATTCACAAAAAATTATTTAATTAAATTATATAATGAAAATAGTATTTTACAATTTTTTGTTAATTTATTTTTTGGGCATTAAAATAAATTAAATAATTATTTAAAAAAATAATCATAAAATACTTTATAAAATAAAAAATATTATATATTGGAAAATTTTTACTTTTTTTTCGAATATATAATATTTTTATATTTCAAACAATTTTATAATTTTATAATTTTTCTAATTCTTCTTTTGTTAGCCCTGTTGCATGAATTATCACATTAATATCTATTTTTTGTTGTAATAATTTTCTTGCTACATTTTTCTTTTTCTTCTTTTTTTTTTTCCCTTTTTCTCTCCCGTTTAATTTCTCCTTCTTTAATGCCTTCTTTAATTCCTTCTTCTCTTCCTTCTTTTATCCCCTTATAATACCCTGCATCTTCTGTTGCTTTCTGGTCCATTATATATTTTTCTCTTAATTCTGCTAAATATCTTTCATGCTCATCACTACTTATTTTTTCTAATTCTTTTTGTGCTTTTTTTATTGCTACATTTTCATCCATATTTACCACCTCTGGATTTTCTATAAATTTTAACCATGAGTCCACTTGTTTCTTTTTATTTTCTTTGTATTTTATGAACTTTGGTAACTCAATTATATACAATTCCATGACATCTGTCAATATAACTTGGCGGTATTCTTCCTCTCTTATTTGCCATTTTGTTTGGTATTTTGGGATTTGTTTTAATGATTCTAATTCATAATCTGTTATTAATATTGCTATTGTTTTTTCTAATTTTGAATAGTCTTTTTCCTGCTTTTATACTTTTACTAAATAATCTACTCCAGTAAAATAATAATCTTCTTTCTATATCGTTTTTATCTACTACTTGCATCTCTATATCACAATTAATATTACTGTCTATTTTTGCTTTGATATCTAAAATTCCTACTTTATCATCGAATAAATCTTTTTCAAGTATCGTATTATTATCTAATTCTACATTTGTTATTTCTTTTCCGACTATTGAGCTTATTAATGAAGCAGTTATATCCTCATTTCCTATTTGCCCAAATATCCTTTTGAATACATAGTCATTTTTGGGGTTTAATAATTTTACTATGCTGCATTCCTTCTTTCTTTATTTATTTTTTTTGAAATTTCGGCAGATTTGCCTTAATTTGAATTAATAAAATTTTGTTTGAAATATAATGTAATTATATTAACATAAAAAGTTAATTTATGCAATAGATTTTTTAGGTTTTTTAATTTTTTTTATTTGTTTTTTATTTTAAAAATAAATAATATTATATATACAAAAAATTAAAATATTTTCTAATATATAATATTATTTATTTTTTTTAAAAATCACAAAAATTAATTATTTATTTTATTAAAAAATTTATTAATATTAATTTTAATAATTTTATTAAATAATAAAATAAAAACAAATAAAATTAAAATAATTAATAAACAAGAATAAATTAATTTAATATCCTTTAATACCTTATAAAAATACACCAAAATTAAAATACTAATAACACTAAAACCATATTGAAAAATTTTATTATTACTCTTAGTAGCCTCATAATCTGACTTCCAATTTAAATTAGGACGCCATAAATCAACTAAAACCATTAATTCACTATTAATAATATTAAATAAATTAGAAATAATAAAAATTAAAAATAAATAAATTAAATCAAATTTAGGTAAAATAATTTTAATTAAAATTAAAATAAATAAAATTAAAATATTATTAATAATTATTTGTGGCACACTTTTATAAATAAACTGTTTAAACAAATCTACCGGTATAAATTTTAAATAATTTGCATTTTTTCCTTCTCTAGAAATCGCTGTTATAGAAATATTTGATATTACAAATATTAATTGTATAATTGCAATTACTATACAAATAACATTTAAATCAACCGAAAATTCAATTTTTTCTCCAATTAAATTAGAATTTAAAATTAATTGTAAATTCGGTAACATGGCTATTACTATAATTGTAAGGGAAATTATTAAAATAAAAATTGGTAAAATACATTGCATAAAAAATATTGGATTTTTAAATAATAATTTAAATTCTTTTTTAATATATGATTTTTTAATATTTAATTTTTTGATTTTTTTCTATTATATTTTTTTTATTTTTATTTAAATAATAATAATTATTATTTTTTAAAATATTTTTTAAATAATATTTTTTTCCAACAAAAATAAATAAAATAAAAAAAAAAAATCAATAAAAATAATTTTTAATAAATTAAAAACTGAATTTAATTTATTATAATTATTTAAAAAATTAATTGTTGGATTTAATTCCAAAAAATAATTATAAATATTTTTTAATTTATCATAAAATCCACTAAATATTTGCACTAATTCTTCCTGATTTAAATTTTCATTTTTTTGTGTTTTATTAATAAAAATACTTCCAATTTTAAATTCTACAAAAAATACAAATGTAATAAATATTATTGTAATTATTATTGAAAAAAAATATCTTTATTTTTTATTAATTTAGATAATTTCATAAATAACATTGTTATTATACTTACAAATAATGCTGGCAAAACTGGAAAAATTAATAAAATTATAATTAAATATAAATAATATATTATTCCAGCATATGTACAAATTCCATAAATAATTAATGGAAATAGTGCAAAAATAATTTCCGAAAAATATAAATTAATTACTAATGTATTAAATTTTGAAATTAATAATTCTTCAGTTTTTATTGGCAAAGGCAGTAAAACTTCTAAATCTCGTGAAAAGAAATATACATTTGTACTTGCCAAAATTACTTGAAAAATCATTATTATCATTATTATTAAAAAGAAAAAGTTTAAAAATAATGTAGGTTGTCCAATTTTTACTAATTCATCCACTATCATATAACTCAAATATGATAATGCTACCATAACAATTACCAAAAACCAAATAAAAATTGATTTTTTAATTTTATTTGTTTTTGGATCGATTATATATGGATTTTGAAAAGAATTAAAAAAAGAATTTTTGTTAAATTAAATATATTTTTTATTTTACTCATTTTCTACAATCTCCATAAATAATTCTTCTAATGATTTATTTTCTTTTAATTCTTTTTTTCAAATCTTCATATGTTCCTACAAATAATAATTTTCCTTTATCTATAATACCTATTCTATCACATAATCTTTCTGCTACGTCCAAAATATGCGTTGAGAAAAATACTGTATTCTTTTGATTTGCATGTTCTCTCATCATATTTTTTAGTTCAAATGAAGATTTTGGATCAAGTCCAGTCATTGGTTCATCTAAAATCCAATTTTTAGGATTATGCAATAATACTCCAATTATTATTAATTTTTGCCTCATTCCATGAGAATAACTTTCTATTTTGTTGTTTAATACATTATTTATTTCAAATTTTTCCGATAATTCTTTTATTCTTTTAACCCTATCTTGTATTGATACTTCATATATGTCTGCCATAAAATTTAAGTATTCGATACCTTTTAGTTTTAAAAATACATCTGGATTGTCTGGTACTAGGCCTATTTGTTTTTTTGCCTCTATTGGTTCTTTTTTTTTTTTTATGCTTTTGCCGTCTATCAAAATGTCTCCTTTGTCTATTTCTAGTATTCCTGTTATCATTTTTATTGTGGTTGTTTTTCCGGCTCCATTTGGTCCTAGAAATCCAAATATTTCTCCATCTTTTATTTCTAAATTGATATCGTTTATTACTTTTTTATTTTTTTTGTATTCTTTTGATATGTTTTTTATTTCTATCATTGGCATCACTCCTTATCCATATTCTAACATAGCATAGAAAAAAAATACAATAACAAAAATTCTACAATATTTTCAATATTGCACAATGGTAATATATAAAAATTTAGATTCAATCGTTTTTATATTTTTTAATTATGATATTATAAATTTTATACTTATTTAATAATTTTAGAAACTGGACTTACAGCAGTATATTTAGCAGTTTTACCGTTATAAAAAAAAGAAATGATAGTAAAATTATTATCATTTCCTTTTTTTTTATTATTTTATACACTAAATGACATTTTGAAATCGTAATTGTCATTTAATTGCATTATTATTGTTATTTTTTTAGTATCTTTGCTATTCCCTGTCAAGTCTGTAAGTGTTACAGTACATGTATATAAGTTGTTTCCTTTTTGTTCAATATTTTCAAATTCAAAATTATTATATTCAAAAAATGCATTTTTTATATAATTTTCAAATTTGTCTTGTGTATCGAAATAATTATTTTTGAAACCATCTGCTATACAGTTATATGACGTTTTGTAGTCATGTCTGTTTACCATCTGAATGAATTTGTCTATATTCATTTGGACTTTCTTTTCACTTTCTGCTTTGTCATATTCTGTTTTAAATTTTTCAGTTGGAATTGTATATGTGTCAAGCTTTATAGTATACTGCATTGTTGAACTTTCATCAAAAATATAATAATTTCCAAACTGGTCCATACAAACATATTGAATCTTTCCACCTTCAATTGAATTTGTTGTATATTTGACTACTTGACTTTTTTTAAATCCATCCATATTTTCTTTAACATATTCCTCAAATTCATCTAAAGAACCATATCTCTTTTTCTCTATAATTTGTATCCATATAATTATCATATATTATTGATGGCTGAATAATCAACAATTGTTTATAATTATCCATATACGATTTTGCAACTTCCTCAGTTTTTACATTCTTTATTTCAAATTCATTGTAACCTGTATTTTCAATAGTATTATCATTTATGCTAATTTCAATATTAGAAAGATCTTCATATTCTTCATTTATAAACTCCAATGAAAATGTAGAATTTTTTTATTACTAACCCTTACTACAAAACATTTATTTTCTATTATATTGCCTTTTATAAAATAAGTTTCATATATGAAAGAATTGCAATTATTACCATACTTGCAGATCATTCTTTTAGGTAAAATAATTGTATCACTATCAATATCAAACATTACCTTTGAAACATTATCTACTGTAATAGCTTCTCTTTTTATATATTCTTTATCTAATAAATCATATATTGCCTTATTACGTAACTGCTCACTTTTTATATTATCAAGATATTCATCTTCATCAAAATATTCATTAGAATAATCGATTTCAGTATTAACCCTACATATTTTCTCATATTTTTTTACGGCATCAACCACTGAAAAAAATATTCTTGAGTCATTTACATCATCAAAACCATTATTATATTCTTTAGGTTTAACATCTCCTCCATAATTTGAAAAATCTTCATTCTCTTTTTCTGTATCTTTATTTTCCAAATCTTTGATTAACATACAAATAACTATAATCAAAACAATCACGAGCATAAAAACAATACACAAAATTCTTTTTTTATTTTATTCATTATTTTTTCTCCTTTTATTGAAATCTAAAAACATGTTTAAATTTACTTGAAGCACCCTCAGAAATTTTTACAACATCTCCTGTTTGTGGAGAATGAATATATTTATCATCTCCCAAATAGATTCCCTGCATGACCTACTCCACTTGTTCTTTCATTATCAAATATTATCAGAATATCCCCTGGTTGAGCCTGTGACCAATCTATTTCATTTGAACTATTTGCATAAACTTTATATCCTGCAGTAGAACCTGGTACTTGTATTCCTTTTTGACCATACACCCAATATACAAGACCCGAACAATCAAACGCATTTGGTCCTTTTGCTCCCCATTTATATGGGCATCCCAATTTACTTTTTTGCAATTTCAACTATTTCAGAATTTCCCTCTCCAGATAACGTTCCATAATTTCCAAACATATAATTCCATATTTCAAGTTTCTGTTCAACTTGATACGCCGTATATTGTCCCTGCTCCCAAACTGTTGTATTTGTTCCATATGCGTGCTCAGATTTTCCACTATCCTTACACATACTCAAAAATTCTTGATGTGTTTTATATATTTTTGTAATACCTGCTCTATCTGGATCCATATAATAATATCCACCAGTTCCGCCACTTCCTTCAACATGTTTTCCTAATGAAGAATATAATGACTGCATTCCTGATAATGTTTCTGGACTACCATACCCTGTAGAATCTACTCCTGCGGCTTGTCTTTCTATAGCATTTCTATTTATTGCCTCGGCTTTCCATCCAGTTTGAAAACTTTTTATTACATCTGCATAACCTTTTATTCCGATCTCTTAAACTTGCAAATGACGAACCACTTGAAGAACCATTAGAAACTGCTATTCCCCAATAATTATATGAACCACCACCTGCTTTAAACGCTTGCTCTGTAGCAGCAGTAATTATTACTAATTCGGGATTAACTCCATATTCCAATGACCAATCATAAATATCACCTATATAAGGTAAAAAATTTGTGTCAAAATTTGATTTCTTTTTTCCACTAATTTTATTAGAATATGCCGTCATTGCTGCTATAAATATTTTCTTTACTAAGTACCGATTTAGTTAATGATAAACTACCACCTATAGAACCCATATTTGAAAAACTATCTGGACTAAATTCAGAAAAATCATATTCCTTAACTCCATAATTCTTTCCAGTAACCTTATAAAACAAATACTTAGTTAAATCAATAAAATTATCACCTAATCCATTGCCTCTCATTATCTTCCATAACCAACTCGTAGCATCATCAGTCAAATAATCCTTAGCATCTCTATGTTTTCCTTTTCTTAAAATCTTAACAAAATTATCTTTATCCGCATCTTTATCATCCTTAGGATTACTAACCGGAGTCTTAGAAACATACTTCTGTTCAGAAACAGTATTAGTAGTAGACTCTTTTCTCTCAATTTTACGCTGATATCTATCAACTTTAACATAGGTTGCTGTAACCTGAAGAGGTTGTTCTGTCTCAGTAGTAGAAGATGTACCACCTGAAGTACTAGATCCACCATTATTAGGAGTCAATGTAACATTATCATTTATATTCTTATCAGAAAGAACCGGTTTCTTAGAACCACCATCAGAAGATGGTTTTTTATTATTACCACTAGCACTTGGAACCCTTGAATTACTATCAGTTCCCATAGCCTGTGCTCTACTTGAAGTAGGCTTATGTTTCTCAATATAATCGGTTGTTATTTTAATCATTTCTTTAGCATGATCACAATTTAGCAATAATGCATTATCTTTAGAATTGCCGGAACCTTCTTCTTGTAGCACATACTCTGTCTCTTTAGGATCCATATCTTTTGTATTAGATTCATTTGATGTTACCTGTGCTTCCTGATATGTATATTCTTGGCTATAATCAACTATCCACACATCTGCCTTTGTCAACGCAAATTCTACTCTATTAATTTTATTGACAACAGTATGTGTGATTTTATAATCAGTATCTTCTGTCTCAACATCCGGATCTTTCTTTATTCCAACAGAAGAAGTTGCTTTATCATCCGGCCACCAGTACCCTTTAGGAACATTTTTCACACCATAAGTAGTTGATGGCGTTACTTCAACATATGTATCAGTTCTATTTTGCTTTTTATATGTGAACACATCAGTATCAGTTGTGGTTGTAACATTATCATAAATAGATATTGTGATTTTACTATTTTCAACCAAATCTGCAAGTTCTGAAACAAAAGCTCTGTCTCTACCAATAACCAATAATGACCATAAATATTTAAAAGGCATTACATATTTTTGAGTTGCATTTTTATAATTAATTTTCTCAGTTCCAATAGATACAGTTGTCTTTTTATAATTACCATCTGAACCTTTATCACTTTCGCTTAAGTCAGGTGCATAATCACTTAAAACCATTTTACTATCATTAGATTCAAGGGTTTCTGTAGTTGTATTCTTGTAAGCAATAACCGCATTTTGTTCCTCATCTAAAGTGAAATAATCTAAAGCCTTATCGTCGCCATTACTAACATAACTATTAAAAGTTTCTGCTTTAATAAATTTCAACGTTTTACTTTTTACCATTTTGTTGGTGCCTCTCGAACTGAATTATACCATCCAATTTTTTCCTACCATTTGCATCAGTTGCTCCGTCTCCCATTTTAGGGTATTGAGTTATAATTTCCGCATTTAGTAATTTTTCTAGTTCCTCTGGTTTCTTTAAATAATCAGAGTAAACATCATCCATACACCATAATATTTCTGCTTCAGTTAATTCATTTAAACTTGTAACTTTTGGTTTCTTTTTCAACTTTTTATTGATTTTCAAAACATCAATAATTTCCTCATCTGTCATACCACTAATTTTATCTTCAGAGAATTTTCTATCTATTAATGCATCTTTAATTAATGCATTTTTATCAACCTTTAATCCTCCGCCACTGCCATCATCATAAACAGTTGGTAAAACATTACTTTCGTATCTTGTTGAACCTCTTTTTTCGTCATTATCATTAGTCTGCCATTCTTCTCCATCATTAATTACTTTAAAATAATCCATTGCAGAAATGAAAATTAGTACAAGAATAATTATAATAACAATAAGAAGTTTTTTTTGCTTTAAATACAGACTTTAAAACATTTTTTATTTTTTTCTTAATATTTGGTATATCTTTTTTCTAAATCTTCCATGTTTCACCTCCTTTTGAGTTTGTAAATTTTTGGATTTTATAATTTAACAGGAAAACTTAAAATTCCTTCATAATTACTTTTATCTTCTGTATTTTGATATTCTTCATAATTTAATACAAATTTTGAAAATACCATACTTTTTAAAGATTTTGTTGAACTATATGGACTTGCAAATTTTATTTTTAATTTATTTGTATATTTACTTTGTATTATTAACTTGTTTTTTAAAATCTCATTACTATAAAAATATGATTTTGCATTATTCTTGTCCAATAAATATACGGATTTAGTGCTTTCCCCTGTATCTAATAAAATACTATTTTCTGTATTATTTTTTACAGATATTGTATATGTTTCATAGTCCATATATGTATTTCATCTATTGTTATATCAACATTTTTGTATGATGTTGTTTTGTCTTGTGGTTTTGTCCTTCCTACATAATTGTTAATGTTTATTTTATAATCACCATCTTTTTCAACTATTGTAACATAATCTTGTTTTGTTTGATTTCCGTCAATTTTTCCTGTAGATAATATATCTCCTGTCATTCTTACTTGGTATGTATCTCCAAACCAGTTTTCTATTGTATATGTTCTTTTTTTTCCTTCACTAAATAAGTCGTTGTAATAAATTCTTTTTTGAATTCGTCAATTGTTGGATACATTTCTTCTTTGCATTCGTCTGTTAATAAATTGTATGCATTTTCTATGTTTCCTTCGTTACAATATTTGAAAAAATTGTCAATTACATCTGTGTCTTTTTTTAGTTTTTTTTCTGATATTGAGGTTCCAGATACAGCGGATTTGTTTGATACTATGCTTTTATTGTTTTGCATTATTTCGTTTATTCCGCTTGTATCTTTTTCTTCCTCTTTTTTGTTTTTTGCCATCACGTTTAGTAGTTGTAATAGTCCAAAAAGAAAGACTATAATTATTAGTGATATGTACACTTTCTTTCTGTTTTGATTGAAATATCTGATTATTCTATTCATAATTATAGTCCTCCTCTATACTACTTTTTATTATATAATTTTCTCTTTTCATAAAGCAATTTATTTGTTGCGTCAACTTGTTTACGAACTCCCTCTGTTGAATTTTTTACAATTTGTTGTCTATTATATTCTTCCTGTTTACGTGCTTCTCTCTGAGCCCAACGTTCTCTGTTTCTTGCAAGGACACCTTTTCTTAATTGTTTTTCTTCATCTGTCATATCAGGTGTTAAATCTGGTGGTATTTCATCATCAGAAATTGGTTCATAATCTTTAGCCTGTAATCCATTTGTTTTTTCGATTCTATGTGCTAATGATTCGTTAATTTTTTGATTAGTTTCAGCATCTAAACTACTTGAAGAAGTATCAACACCAAAGCTTTCTGCAAACCTTAACACGCCCCATAGCATCATTTATATCAACGCCATCTTCTACCATTTGTTGTATAGCAGCAATTTGATAGCTCTCTGAAAGTCCATGTCTAATACATGTTTCCATATTTTCATCTAAATTTTCTCTACTCATTCCTTCAGTTAAATTATTCAACTGCGTTTGAAATTTAGGATCCTCTCTCTTTTGTTTTATTAATTCATCTTGTGCTCTAATTTTTTGCTCTTCAACAGTTTCATAATCTGCTCTATAATCATCTCTAAATTGTTTTGCACCATTATATAAATTTTCTCCTGTATCTGATATTGATGATGGAATACCTTTTGTTAAAGCATATCCACCAACTCCAGCAGTCATCATGTTTTGGGCAATTTTGGTTGGATCTCCAGATACAATACTTGCAACACCTGCAGCAGTGGCTGCAGCAGTGGCACCAAGTACTCCAGTTGCAACACCTAATGCCCTTCTTATTGGTTTTTTAGCACCTGCTTTTTTAACAAATCTTTTACCAGCTAATTTTCTTGCATTATTCATTGCTTTTAATTTTCTTTTACGATTTTCTTTACGTATCTGTCTAGGATCTGTTACTATTGGTGTATTCGGATTCGTTCTTTGAGAATTTTGCGTTCCATTGCTTCTTCCAATTAAACTAGAAGATAACTCATTTCCTGATGATCCATTTCCAGGTAAACCATTTCCCGATACCCCATTTCTTGATGATCCATTTCCAGGTAAACCATTTCCTGTTCCACCTATGGCTCCTAATCCTGTTGTATTATTTGCAATTCCTGGTACACCTGTACCAACATCTTGTCCATTTGCATTATCATTATCACCATTTCCAATCTTAAACATACCGTCCGTATCAACTTTATCACTCATAAAATTAATTTTTCCATCGCCACCATCATCAGAGTCATTTTCACTTCCACCACCGGAAGGTCCTCCTCCACCTTTTGGCGGATGTGGTGGTCTTAATAATTTATTAATGCCTCCCATCATAAGTGCTGCTCCTGCAGGTCCCGCAAACATTCCCGGAGTACCTGCTTTTTCAAATCCAAAGAATTTACGCATTAATTTTTCTGCTGGAGTCATAAATCCGATTGCAACAACTGCATATATTAAGTTTTGACTAGCAAATGTCATTGCAGACCCTATTAATACCATGTACAATATTAAATGCATTGGTTGTATTAATAAATTAAATATATATTCTTTAAACCACATATTAAATGCTTGTGCTTTTCCATCATTCATTTTATCAATTGGATATGTTAATGCAACCAATGGAGCAATCATTGTTAAAAATGCCATATATACAACCCTTTTTACATATGTCCATGTGAATATCAATGTATACAAAACTAAAACAATATAAATTATTTTATAACCAATACTTGCATATGCATAGTTTGTTGCATCATCATCTTTATCAGTAAGTTGAGCTAACATTCTTGCTTGTTCCGTAAAGTTATTTGTTGGCCAATATAAATTTCCATTTTTAAACAAATCGTTATACTTTGTATCTGTTTTATTCTCTTCAACTAAAATTTGATATGCTTTATTTACAAGTTCTTTATCTTCAATTTCAAATAATTGCGTACCTCTTGTTACCGCTACATCCCCATCTAATTTGCCTTTTTCCTTTGCTGCTTTTTTTTCATTTTCAGATAATTTATCACTTTCAGTTGTTGAAACAACTGCAGACTGTATAACCGAGGTTACCTTTTTAACAGCAATATTAGAAAATGACATAATATACTGCATTAAAAATAATAAACAAATTGCTACAACCCAATCTACCAAAAGTTGCTTATATTTTGCTTTGTCTCCTGCAGTACTTGATAGCATTATTCTTATTCCAACATATACTAAAATTGATAACATTCCTACAATTGATATATCTCTTAATATATTATACCAATTTGCTATAATAGGCCTTAAATTATATGCAGTGGAAGCATAGTATGTTTGGCTTGAACTTTCAATTTTATATATATCATATGTATAACTTGGCATAAAACTAGTTGCATTTTTATGAATAACTATATTATATTTATCTTTATAATTATATTCCGCCTTATAATTACCACTAGTAACTTCCTCTTGAACGAATTTATTTTCTTTTTCTAATTTATCACAAATTTCACCTGCTCCAACATCTATTCCGTAAATCTTTAAATTCTTTTGCAACATCTTCAGAACTTATTCCTGATTTTAATGCATTTTTACTTACTTTAGATGAACTTTCTGTTTTTAAATCAGTCATTGGACTAAAAAAATCAACATCAAATAATGGAATTTGATTAGTAAATATTTCATATGGTGTTAGTCTAATACTCGGTAATACAACCTTTTCACCAAACGTTGCATCAGACAAATACGAAGTTACAGCAAACGTTACTACTCCTGCAACCACTCCTGCTTTAACTACAGTAAAAATAGCACTTACAACAGCAAGGCTTGCCGGAGCCGCAGCAATTAAAACTATTCCTCCTATAATAACCGCTGCCGCAACAATTATTCCCAAAATCTTAGCAACACCATTTGTTTCAGTATCAACAACAATAAAACTACCATCAGTTTGTAATATCATCTTTGAAAGAACAGTGTTAATACCATCACCAACACCAACAAACAAATCCATTACTGCATCCATAAGGTCCCCGCCAACAGAAGCCCTCGAAACCTTAGGCATACAAAAGCTAAAAATTGTAATAAACAAAAGCACAATAATTAACTTCTTAAACAAATTTTTATTTTGAAAAATCTTCATAAAGTTTAAACCTCCTGACATACTTTACGCATTATTTCTCTTCGCAATCTGGTTCAAGTTAGTCTCAACAAACTCAAACTCTTTTCTAGTCGGCATAATCTTCAAAATAGCCGAATCAGCACCAACCTTAAGCAAACCCTCACCCTTTTGGCAAGTAATCAAAAAGTTAGCTTCACCCTCTGAAAGTTTAAACACCTCTTTCAAGTATTGTATTTCAGATTTATCTTGTGCTAAAAATAGTTTAGTATCAGAAGAAGTAAGAACTGCCTGAGCCTCAGGTTTCTCATAAAAATCTTGGAATCTTTGAGAAACAATAGCCAAAGAAACATTTCTCTTTCTCGCACGTCTAGCCATCTTATTCAAGAAATCAACAGCCTCAGGATATGGCAATAACATCCAAGCCTCATCAACTAAAACTCTCTTTTGTGTAGCCTTCTTTCTATCTTCACTATTTTTCTTAACGAATTTTTCCCAAATCCAAGAAAGCAAAATCTGTTGTGCAAGAGGTCTTGCAAATCTTTCCTCCAATTGAGAAATATCTAAGTTTATAAATGGGGCACCTTCTAGTAACTCAAAAGTTGACTGTCCATCAAAATAAGCCATTTGACCATCATATTCTCTTATGTACTGTTTCATAACTTTTAATAAATAACTGTAATGATATTGATAATCTGAGTTAGTATTTTCCCTAGCCTTTCCTTGAATTCTTCTATACCACGAACCAATTGTAGGCATATCCTTTTTCTCCTTAGAGAAAATATTACCTCTCATAACCCCTGCAGACTGTTTATACAAACTTTCTGGATTACTATTAATCCCTAAAGCCGCATATTCCTCTGCAACAGACTCAGCAATAATTTGCTTTGTCAACTCATTAACCTCATCAGAACGAGTACTACCTCTAGCCATAGTAAGTAAAGCCTGAGTAACATCCTCTACCTTATTCTCTATATTTAAAGTAACTCTTTCTTTACCAGTTATTTCATCTTTTATAACCTCAGTCTCAACATCAAACAAATTTATAATTGTTTGAGATGTTGGACTAATTACAACATTAATTCCACCCAAACTTTCAGCCACTATTGTGTATTCACCTTCGGCATCAAGTGCTAAACTTTCTATTCCCATTAAAACAGATGACCTTGAAATTAATGTTTTCATTGTTACAGATTTACCTGCTCCAGACTTAGCAAATATAACCATGTTATAGTTTGTAAGTGATGAATGGAAATTATCAAATAATATTGGTGTACCTGTTTGTTTGTTAAATCCTAATGGAACACCTGTAGGATGTCCAACTTCTGATGTTGTAAATGGAAATACAGTTCCCATAGAATTTCTGTCAAATGTATGTGTTTTATGTATTTTATCATTCATAAACGGCAAGTTAGACTTAAATGCATCTTCTTGCATTCCCCAAGCATTTTTTATACCTACCAATGTTTTTGACATTTCTGAAGATAACAATTTAGTATATCTATCCAAATCTTCCATACTATAAGCAAAAAGTGTTGAGATTATTGAAGCCTCATATAATTTATTAAAACCTGCCGCAATTTCATCTCTTAATTGTTCTGCCTCTAATCTTTTTTGTGAAATTGTACTTTCCCTATTTATATTTCCCTTATCTGCTGCCACAATTCTTTCTGTTTCTAGTTCATTTATAACTCTATTTAAATCGTTTTGAGATTTATCTTCTTTTACAGGATTTATGAATATTGATGTGTTTGTATCTCCAAACATATACAAATCTCTAAATAATTCTGAAATCTACAAGTTCTTGGAAGAGATGATGACAAAAAAACTACGAGCGAATCTTTTTGTATTAGAAATTATCTCTAAATGGTCTATATTTGATGCATCTATTCCTGATGGTGCGATTAATTCTTTTATAGATTTCTTTTTTAATATTGAAACATCTTCTTCTCTATATTCTCTAAATTGATCTTGTAGATCTTCTTCTTGTTGTTTTTGTTTTTTTGCCATCTTCTTCTCCTCCTTCTTTTTCCTTTGTTTTCTTCTTTTTACTATCATTGTCTATTTTTTCTATAGCAGCCTCTGCAACATCTGCTCCTACAGATCTTTTGTTTTCTTCAATTAAAGCCTTAGCCATTTGGTCAATTAATGCATCAAGTTCTGCTTCTTTTTGTCTTACTTTTCTTTGTTTTTCACTTTCTTCAATTACGTCATATATTGTTTCATTTGCTTTCTTTATTGCATCTTGTTCAATTTTTAAATCAAGTTCTTTCATTCTCTTACTTAGAACATCTGGTGCAGTAGAATATAAGTCTTCATAACCTGCATTTAGTGCTCTTCTTAAATTAAATGTTTCTGATTCGTCTCTGTTATATGCAGCATATAGTAATTCTGCAAGTTCCGTTGAATCCAATATTTTACTATTTATTCCACATACTGAAAGTGAACTTATAATTGATTGTGCTTTTGTATATAATTCAGAAAATGCTAAACTTGTTATTTCGTCTTGTTGATATGCTCCACTTGAAGCCTCTTCTGGATAGTATGGAATTATTACATAATAGTGTTTGCTTAATATACTTTTATTTAAACTCATTCTTTCTGTATTGTTGATTATATCAACTCCATATTCGTACAAGTTTCTTTGTCTTATCAATTCATATTTTTCTTTGCTTAATTCTTCATCTGTAAATTGTCCAGAACGAACCTTTTGGTTGTATTCCATCTGTTTTGATGCATATTGTTTAGAAATATCGTCAACTCTTTCTTTATATGTATTTATGCTAGCCCCTAAGTTTACAGTTCTTGTTTGTACATAAATTTGAATTGGATATCTTAATGTATTTAAAAATTGTAAAAATCCTTGTTCAACACTATTTTTTTCAAGTCCTGACATTAAGTCATAATTGACACCTTGGCATTCTATAACCATTAAGAATCTTTTTCCACCTTTTTGTAAAATCATATTGTCTTCTATTCCGTCAAATTCCATAAATTTAAATATTGATTCTTTTGTGTAGTTTTGTGGTGTTAGAGTTTTTGCTTTTATTTTTGCATTTTCTTCTTGTTGCTTTACAACTTTTTTTTCTTTATGTTCTCTACTTTTTAATTTTAATACTAAAAATACTAAGCAAAGTATACATAAAACACCTATCATTATTCCTAACAATAGTGTTAATAAGTTTATTAATTGATTACTTTCCATCTTTTGTTTCCTCCTCTGGTTTATATACATATATCTTGTTGCCATTCTTCTTGAATTTTATCCACCTTACAATTACATCATCTATATTTTCTCCTCCTGTTTTTCTCGTTATGTCTGTTGCTGATGATTCTGGCACTTTCAGTGTTCCTATTACAAATCCTATTGCTGCGAATATTAGTGTTATTATTAGTCCAATCATTGAAAAGCCAAGCATTTTTAATATAAAATAAAATATTAGCCCAACACCTGCTCCAACACATGTGTATATTAATCCTTTTGTGGAAAATATGTATAATATTCTTCCTTCTCCTTTATAATTTCTTGGAATTTCATAGGTTTGCATTTTCTTTTTCCTCCGTATCTTTCTTATTATATTTATACAATATATATTATAACATAAACCTGTGGATAATTGTATAGTTTTTGGCAAAAAAAAGTGGAAATTTAATATATTTGTAACATTTTTGTAATATCGTATTTTAGGCTTTTTTCGTCTTTTGCATAGGGATATTTGATTTTGACGTTTTTTCGTTTTGGGCCGAAAAAAAAGAATAACTCTCGAAAGAATTATTCTTTGTAATATCTTTATAAATTATTCAGCCATAGTGAATATGAATGATGCTATTGCTGTTGCTGCAACAACTAATACAATACCAATTATTAATGGCATAAAAGATTTTTTGTATTCTGCTTTTTTTTCTTCTACAGAACCCAACATATATTTAACACCTAATACCATTATGATAATAACTGCTGCTATTGCTGCTATATTTCTTATCATACCCATTATTTTTCCTGCTTTTGTTGTTAACCCACTATTATCTGTTGAATAAGTTGCAGATATATTTTTTGGATCTAATGCTCCACTATCAGCTGCCAAAACATTAGTTGTAAATGTAATTAAAACTATAGCCAATAATAATACAGTTAGTATTTTCATTGTTTTTTTTTCATTTTTATTTCCTCCCTTTTTATTATATTATATATAAAAATTACCTAGTTTTCTAAGTAAACTTTAATAACAAATTTAAAAATTATTTCCTATTGTTACAACAATTTTCCAAATTCCAAATGCTCCAAATACCACTACACATCCTATGATAAATGGTACTAAAGCCGCCTTTATTTCTGCTTTTTCTTCTACAGAACCTATCATAAATTTTATTCCTAAAATTGCACCTATTAAAACCGCTACAATCATTCCACATATTAATAATATATTATAAATGCTTGAAGAAGCATTTTGAAGGCTACCTTTATCTATTTGGGCTGATCCATCTTTACCTGCATCAATAAATGAATCTCCACCAGAAATTACACCTGATAATGATGTATCTGAACCATAATCCTGTTTTGTATATGTATTCATATCCTTATCTTTAGTAGTTGTTCCCTTAGTTTGTACTGCCTGTACTATATTTATATTTGATGCTATTGCAAATATTACAAATACCAGGAGCAATATTAAAAATACTTTATTTTTCACTATATTCACCTACTTTTAATCTTTTACAGCATTGTATATAAATGATACTATTGTTGTAGTTGAAACAACTAATATACATCCTATTATATATGGAATCATTGTTTTTTTGTATTCTGCTCTTTCTTCTACACTACCTATCATATATTTAATCCCTATTATCATTAAAGCAATTACTGCTACAACAGCGCTTACATTTCTTATTGCTCCCAATACAACTCCTGCTTTGGTAAATGCTGTTTGGTACTCTGAAGTTGTTATACTTGATGGTTTATAATCACTTGGACTAACATCTGCAAAAACTACACTAAACATATTTGATATTATAAATATATTTATAATCAAAGTAAATAATATTTTTTTTATTTTATGCACTATATCACCATCTTTCCCGTCTATAAATAATTATATCGTATTTTTTTTTATTTTTCAATTTTTTTTCACTATTTTGTTAATTTTACTACATTTTTTTTATTTTCGTCAATGCTTTTTGTCAAAATTGTATAAAAAAAACAGAATTAAGATTTTGTACGCAGTGCAAACTGCTACAAAATCTAATTTCTGCCATAATTATCTTCTACAGAAAGTTATCATACTATGATAACTTTCCTAGAATATAAAAAAATACCAATATTTTATCAATACCAGTACTTTAAGCCTATTGGCGGAGATGAGAGGGTTCGAACCTCCGCGCCCCTTTCGGGACCTAACTGTTTAGCAAACAGTCCCCTTCACCACTTGGGTACATCTCCATATAAAAATAAAGATATAAAATCTTAAATCTATATAATTATAAATTTATGGTCTTATACCTTTAATTTATTTGGCGGAGAGGGTGGGATTCGAACCCACGGTAGGCTATTAACCTACGCCAATTTTCAAGACTGGTGCCATAAACCAACTCGACCACCTCTCCATATTTTAGACAAATATTTTAAAATCGCCTAAAGACAGTATTTATATTACCATTAAAAAAATTATTTGTCAATAGATTTTTAAATATTAACAAAAAAATTTCCGAAAAAATTTCTCACATTATAATAATTTCTAGTCCAATCAGGCTACTTAGATACGATTTAACTTAGTTTTATAAATGATTTATTATGCTATGTATTTTGATCGCATAGAAAAATATGTGTGTAATAGAAAAAAAGAATAAATAAGCTTAATTTGCTTTTTATTCTTTTTTATTTTTATTCATATATTAGAATATCTTCTATTTCGCCTATTTTTGTAAAATTATTTTTTACAAATTCAATTATTTTATCTGATTCCTGCCAACTATTTTTTTCTTTGTTCATTAATATTATTTTTTTGCCTTTAAATCCTTTTAATTTTTCTATAACTCCTTTTTCTCCATCTTTTCCAAGATTTCCTAATAATAACATATCAAATTCTTTATTGTTCTGTTTTAATGGTATCATATATAACCCTGCATCTGTAGATATGCAAACAACTTCGTTGTCACAACTTTGTATGTATCCAGTTATATCTTTAATTTTTTCTTTTGTTTCATCATTAAATATTGTCCCAAAATATGGTTCATTGTAGTTATATTCATCATTTAAAATTATTCTAAAATATTTTATTATATATGTAATCGAACTTATTGAATAATATCCTATTATAAAAATTTCCAATATAAAAATTATATATTTTTTTATTTTATTTTTTTCTATTTTGCTTCCTTTGACTAATAAATATAAAATATAAAATAATAAAACATATTGTATTGATAAAGCAAATTTTACGTGCGAAATATTAAAGATAGGATATGTCATTCCCAGCAAGGGATATGCAAAACATGCAATATTATTAATATTTTTTTTTTTCTTTCTTCCTTCTTCTTAAATTTATCATTTGAATTAATAGATATTAACAATAATCCATTTAAAGTAGTCACAATTATTGCAAAAATCATAAATAAATCCACAGATTTATTTTCTTTATCAAATTCCTTAATTCCAAGTATTGCATAACTTATAAATCCTTCTAAAAGATTATTAAAATATAATATCAACACAAATAATATTCCAAAATTCCAGTAATTCCTATAATTTTTATTGTATTTTTTAATTCTTTTTTATTTAAAATTGTATATAATATTAAACCTATTAAATAAAATACTCCAATATTTTGTTTTGTTAAAAATATTAATGTTATTAATATTGATTCAATTAATACATAATGTTTTATATTTTCTCTATTTATTACTACCAATACTGCAAAAACTAAAAGCATAATTGCAAATGAATTATAATTTGCAGATGATATAACAAGGTCATATTGTAAAGCAAAAAATATAATTAATAAAAAAAATGCATTTTTCTTGTCTATTTTTAAACATTTAAATAATTTATATATTCCAACAAAAAATATAGTATATATTACTAAACCATACATTCTAAAAACAAAAAGTTTGCTCCAAATATTTTAAAAACCAAAGCTCCTATAAAATGAAATATAGGAGTGGTTATAACATTTGCATCTACATATATTTTGTAACCATTATAAATTTTGTATACATTTTGAAAATTCCAAAGTTCATCTCCGGCCAATGTTTTTATATACAATGAGTACCCTAAAGACATAATAAAAATTAAAATTGTTACAAAAATTTCATCATGTTTTTCTACAAATTTTTTTACTTTTATTAAATTTTCTTTCATTTATTTCTTATTTCTCCCTATATACATTATTCGAACTAATTGCCCTTCTAATAGCCTCTGCTTCTTCTGCAGACAATGTATAAGAAGAATTACCTTTTTCGACTGGTTTAGCATAAATATTAGACATTTCTCTAGAATAAATGCCATTAAATACAACACCTGAATTTTGTTCATCTAATAAAGCAACTGCAAAACTCAAATCACTTCCTGTATCTTTAAATGCACTATATCTAACAACACCAACTTTTTTGTATACACTTTGATAAATCATTATCTAGGCTTTTACAAAATTCCATTATTTGACCATTTTGTTTTTCAACTCTGTCAACTCTATACATATAATTACTTAAATCTTCTTCTAGATCCTTGCCATTTCCTAATTTTTTCATAAAGTTTCTGTATTTTCTTGACATATTAACATTATTTATTAATAATACTATTACTCCAATAAATAATATTAAAACTATTATACTTAAAATTAACAAATAATTATCTGTTTTTAAAATTTCAGTTATTTCCTGCATTTAATCAACCTTTCTATTTTATAATATTCAAAATTCTTTCTAAGTCGTCATTTGATGCATATTCTATTATTATTTTTCCTCTTTTCTTTCCTGGAGCCATTTTTACTTTTGTTCCAAAAAATCCTTGGAAAGTATTTTCTATATCTTTATATAAGATATTTATTTTTTTCAATTCTTCTTTTGATATTTGTTTTTTGTTTATTTCTTTGTTTGTTTGTTCTAGTTCTCTTGTTGTTGTTCCTCTTTCTATGATATCTATTGCTGTTAAATATTGTTTTTCTGGATCTGTTATTGCAAGTAATAATTTACAGTGTGCTTCTGATATTTTACCTTGTTTTGCTAGTTCTAATACACGTGGTTCTAAGTTTAGAACTCTTATTGAATTTGCTATTGTACTTCTTCCTTTGCCTAGTTTTTTTTGCAACTTCTTCTTGTGTAAGGTTGTATGATTCCATTAAGTTTTTTATTCCAAGAGCCTTTTCAAATGGATTTAAGTCCTCTCTTTGAATATTTTCTATTAGTGCTATTTCTTTATTTTTTCTTTCATCATCTTCTCTTACTATTGCTGGTATTTCCTCTAAACCTGCAAGTTTACACGCTCTCCATCTTCTTTCACCAGCAATTATACAGTAATATCCATCTTTTTTTTCTGTTACAACTATTGGTTGTATTAATCCATATTCTTTTATTGATTCTGCTAGTTCTTCTAATGCTTCTTGATTAAAGTTTTTTCTTGGTTGTTCTCTGTTTGGCTCTACTTCTGTTATTTTTAGATTTTTAAGTACGTCATCATCTTTTAATTTTTTCTTCTTCTGGTGTTGGTCCAAATAAAGCGTCCAACCCTTTTCCTAATCCAGTCATTTTAGGCATTTTTATCACTTTCCTCTCTTATTTTATCCATTATTTATTTTTAAAAATTCTTTTGTAAATTTTTCGTATGTCTTTGCTCCCTTAGATTTTGGGTCATATTCTGTTATAGGCATTCCGTAACTTGGTGCTTCGCTTAATCTTACATTTCTAGGTATAACAGTTTTGTAAACTTTATCTCCAAAGTATTTTTTTACTTCCTTTACTACCTGGTTTGATAGATTTGTTCTTGCATCATACATTGTTAGAAGTGCTCCTTCTATCTCTAGTGTTTTGTTAAGGTGCTTTTTTACTAAGTTTATTGTATTTAGTAGTTGTCCAAGTCCTTCTAGCGCATAGTATTCGCATTGTACTGGTATCAAAACACTGTCTGAAGCCGTGAATGCATTTAATGTTATTAGTCCTAATGATGGTGGGCAATCTATTAATATGTAGTCAAATTTGTCTTTTACTTCATCTAATTTTTCTTTTAGTCTTTGTTCTCTTGACATCATCGATACTAGTTCTACTTCTGCTCCTGCTAAGTTTATGTTTGATGGACATACTAATAGATTTTTTATCATTGTTTTTTCTACTGTTTGTGCCATGTCAACATCTGATACTAATATGTCATATGTTGAGTATTCTACTTCTTTTTCTGCTCCTACTCCACTTGTTGCATTCCCTTGAGGATCAGCGTCTATTAGTAATACTTTTTTTCCTTTTTTTTTGCTAGCATTGTGCTTAAGTTTATTGTTGTTGTTGTCTTTCCTACTCCGCCTTTTTGGTTTGCTACTGTTATTATTTTTCCCACTTTTTTGCCCCCGTTTCTTTTATGTAAATGTTTACTTGTTACTTTGTTTTTCTGCTATATTTATCTTATACAATTTTTGATTAAAAGTCAATATTTTTGTTAATTTTTTCATATTTTTTTGTATTTTTTTTACAATTCATACAAAAAAACCATTATAAAAATATAATGGTTTTATTTTTTATTTAATTGGTTCTTTAGAAGGAACCCCTGCTTTCCTAGGAAACCTTCCAGGAGTATTCTTAATTTTATCAATTACAACAACATTTCTAAAAATATCAGAATCAGGCAAAACAAACTCATCAACGCAACTTAACTTTCCGCCCAAAACACCTATCGCATTCTTTCCATCAACAAGTTCTTCTTTAACATTACTACCTTTCATACCAATAGCCTGTCCTCCAACTTTTATAATTGGAAGCAAATACTCAGAAAGAACCGCTAAATTTGCAACCGCTCTTGCCGTAACATAATCAAACTTTTCCCTATACTGTTTATTTTTTCCAAAATCCTCAATTCTACTATGAACAGCAGTTATATTTTTTAGTTCCAATTCATCTATAACAATATTTAAAAAATTAATTCTTTTATTTAGTGAATCAACTAATGTAATTTTTAAATCAGGTCTTACTATTTTTAATGGAATTCCCGGAAAACCTGCTCCTGTACCAACATGCAAGTGTTGAATTCTGTTTTAAATATTTATTTATTGTTAGTGAATCTATAAAATGTTTTAAAATTACTTCTTTTGGATCTGTTATTGCCGTTAAATTAATTTTTTCATTCCATTCTAATAATAGATTCATATATTTATAAAATTTATTTATTTGTTCCTCGGTAAAATTTATTTCTATTTTTGAACCATATGATATCATTATTTCTTTAAATTCTTCTATATTCATACTATCTCCTTTAAAATATTTATTTTAATAATTTCACATTAGTAAATATTCTATTATAATTCTTTCAGTTCCTATTTATTAGCTTTTTTATTTACTTGTAAATATATTAAAAGTACAGATATATCAGCTGGAGAAACTCCTGAAATCCTTGATGCTTGCCCAATTGAGCGTGGTCTAAATTTATCAAGTTTTTGTCTTGCCTCTAAACATAAGCCATTAATTGAACTGTAATCAATATCCTCAGGCAACAACTTAGTCTCCATTTTTTTGAATTTTTCTACTTGCTCTTCTTGCATTTTAATATATCCCTCATATTTAACTTGAATTTCAACTTCTTCTTTCTCTTGTAAAGTTAATTCTGGTCTTTCAGGGTCAATTGGAGCCAATTTATCATAATTAAGTTCTGTTCTTTTTAAAAGTTCATTCATCTTTGTACCTGTTGTAAGAGGTGATGTTCCACAGTTTATCAACAATTCGTTCACTTCTTGAGTTGGTTTAACAATAGTATTTTTCAATCTTACAATTTCTTTTTCAATATTTGCTTTTTTTTGTTAAGAATTTTTGATATCTTTTCTCAGAAATCAAGCCAACATCATGTCCAATCTCTGTTAATCTTAAATCTGCATTGTCTTGTCTTAAAAGTAGTCTATATTCGGCTCTAGAAGTCATCATTCTGTATGGTTCGTTTGTTCCTTTAGTAACAATATCATCAATTAAAACACCGATATATCCTTGAGTTCTGTCTAAAATCACTGGTTCTTTTCCTTTAATTTTTTGTGCAGCATTTATTCCTGCAATTAATCCTTGGCATGCAGCCTCTTCATATCCAGAAGTTCCATTTGTTTGACCTGCCATAAATAGACCGTCTATTCCTTTATACTCTAGTGATAGTTTTAAGTTTGATGGGTCTATACAATCATATTCTATAGCATATGCAGACCTTGTAAATTCGGCATTTTCAAGTCCTGGTATTGTGTGATATAAAGCAATTTGTACTTCTTCTGGTAAAGAAGAACTTAAACCTTGTATATACATTTCATCTGTATCCATTCCAACTGGTTCAACAAATGCCTGATGTCTAGGCTTATCACTAAATCTAACAACTTTATCTTCTATAGATGGGCAATATCTAGGCCCTGTTCCCTTTATTTCTCCGCCCTATAATGGTGACCTATGCAAATTATCTCTTATTATTTGGTGCGTTTTTCTCATTTGTATAGGTTAGATAGCAATCTACTTGCTTTAAGTCTTTTATTTCGTCTTCAAAAGAGAATGGTACAATATTTTTATCTCCTTTTTGGACTTCCATTTTACTGAAATCAATACTTCTTTTATTTATTCTTGCAGGTGTCCCCGTTTTAAACCTTACTAAATCAACACCTATATGTTTTAATGATTCTGATAACTTATTCGCGGCAGCAACTCCATCAGGTCCACTTTCTTGCGAAAATTCTCCCATAAATATTTTTCCTTTAAGATACGTTCCTGTAGCAACTATAACTGCTTTTACTCCATATATTGCACCAACTGCTGTTTCTATCCCCACTACCTTGCCATTTTCTACTTTAATATCCACAATTTCTCCCTGTTTTAAAAATAAGTTTTCTTGTTTTTCTAAAGTATGTTTCATTTCTGCATGATATTTTTTTTTCTGTCTGCTTGTGCTCTTAAAGAATGGACCGCTGGTCCTTTTGATGTGTTTAACATTTTTATTTGAATCATTGTTTTGTCAATATTTTTTCCCATTTCTCCACCTAGTGCGTCAATTTCTCTAACTAGATGGCCTTTTGAACTTCCTCCTATGTGTGGATTACATGGCATGTTTGCTACTGCTTCTAGGCTGATAGAAAATACTAATGTTTTCATTCCTAATCTTGCTGATGCAAGTCCTGCTTCACATCCTGCATGTCCTGCTCCAATAACTGCTACATCGTAGTCTCCTGCATAATAACTCATATTTTTTCCTTTCCACAAGAAACAGAAAACGCTGTTTTTTTTATACTCTAAACCAATTTAACTAATTAGTGCAAGTTGTGTTTTGTCGAATTTTGTCGAACATCTCAATTTCCGTAGGATAGCGTGTTTCAATTTAATTTTACGATACAGTGCTTATCCTATAGGTTAACTAAAATATTTTATGTATACTGTAATATTTGTTCGCCTATTTTTTTTTGTAATGTTTCTTAATTTTTTCCACAATTGTTCTTTTGTTTTGATTTTCTTTCCACAATTTGTATACATTTTCTGTTTATTGTATTAGCTATTTTAATTTTAAAATTTTTTATATTATTTTTCAAAAACTTCCTCTTATTTTCGTTTTATTTCAATTTTAGTATCTTATCTATAAAATTATACTGGCTTTTGTATTAATTTGGTTTATTTTGGATTCTCATGGTAATTTTATGGTGTTATTTTCCTAAACAGAATTTAGAAAAAATTTCATTTATTATATCATCAGTTACAACTTCTCCTGTTATTTCTCCTAAATCTTCTAAAATTTCTTTTATATAAATTGTTATAATATCAATTGGCATATTTTCTTGAACAGTATTTTTTGCTTTTTTAACATTTTCGATTGCTTTTGAAATTAAATTTTTATGTCTTAAATTTGTAACTATAACATCATTATCTACATTTATTTCTTCCAAACTAAACATTTTAGATATTAAATTGTACAAATTTTTTCCAATCCAACTCCATTTAATGCAGAAATTTTTATAACATTTTCAGTAATTTCTTTAAATTTAGCATCATTTTCAGTCAAAACACTATTCAAATCTGCTTTATTTAACAAAATTATTGATTTTTTATTTTTTATAATACTTAAAATTTCTTCATCCTCTACAGTTAATTCCTTAGAACTATCAAATATTGCAATAACTAAATCTGCATCATTTGCAATTTCCTTAGACTTCTTTATTCCTATTTTTTCAACTTCGTCTTTAGCATCCCTTATGCCTGCAGTGTCTATTAATTTTAGAGGAACACCCTCTATATTAACAAATTCCTCTATTGTGTCTCTTGTTGTACCTTCATATTCCGTAACAATTGCTCTATCTTCCTTTAGTATTGCATTTAATAGTGATGATTTTCCTGCGTTTGGCTTTCCAATTATTGCAGTTTTTATTCCTTCCTTAATCAATTTTCCGTTGTCAAAACTTTTTTCAAGTATTTCCAATTTATTTTGTACACTGTCTAACATGCTTGATATTTGGCTACTTGTAACATCTTCCACATCATATTCTGGATAATCTATGCTAACATCCACATTAACCATAACATCTAAAATTTCTTGTTTTATTTCCTTTATTTTTCTGGATAAAACACCCTCTAATTGCTTTATTCCCGTTTTTGCTTCTTTTTTCTGATTTTGCATTTATTACATCTATAACAGACTCTGCTTGTAATAAATCAATTCTTCCATTTAAAAAAGCTCTTTTTGTAAATTCCCCTGGCTCGGCTAGATTTGCGCCATTTTTTAAACATAAATCTAATATTTTTCTTATTACTATATTTCCACCATGTGTGTTTATTTCGCACATATTTTCTGTTGTGTAACTTCTTGGAGCCTTGAAATATGATACTAAAACTTCGTCTATTATTTCTTCATTTTCTACAATATGACCATATTTTATTGTATATCCTTTAATATTTTCTACGCTTTCTTCTTTTTTTTAGGTTTAAAGATTTTATTTAATACGTCAAAGCATTTTTCCCCACTCATACGTACTATTCCAATTCCACCAATTCCGCGGAGCCGTAGATATTGAAGCGATTACATCCATTATTTTTTACCTCCTTTTTCAACAAAAAAGAAGCCAAAGATAGAATTACTTTTTTATACAAGTAAAATCTGACCTTTGACCTCCGATTTTATATATTTAATTTTTTTTTAAAGATATAACTACTCTTCTTCTAGGTTCTTCTCCTATACTTCTTGTCTCTACTTTGTCGCTGTTTTGTAGTTTTGCATGAATTATCTTTCTTTCATAGGCTTGCATTGGCTCTAAAGTAACAGATTTTTTAGTTTTTATAACTGTTTTTTCAAGTTTTTCTGCCAAATCTTCTAATGCTTTTTTCTCTTTTTGCTTTATATCCTTCTATGTATAAAACAACTCTTACTCTGCTTTCTGTTCCCTTGCTTGCTATTGAAGATAAAATATTTTGGAAAGCATATAAAGTTTCACCTCTATAACCAATTAAGAAACCTAAATTTTCATTATTTATGTTTACTTTTAGTCCTGATGATGTCTTTTCTATGCTATATTTAGCATCTTTTTGAGTTTTTTCTAAAAATTCTTTTAAGAATTTTTCTACATTTTTTTCTGCTTTTTCTTGTTCTTCAATAGATAATTCTATTTCTTTTCTATCTTTTTTACATTTTCATGTTTTTCATTTTCTTTTACTGTTAATTGTACTTTAACAACTCTTGGTGCTAAAATACTGAAAAAACTGTCGTTTTTCCCCACTTTCTAAAACTTTAATATCAACCATATTTTTAGTAACTTTTAATTCTTTTAAACCTTTTTCTATGGCCTCATTTGTTGTTTTTCCTTCAGCTACAATACTTTTTACTCATTCTAACATTTCCCCTTCTTCCGGCAAATATATTTAATCTTTTATAATTTTGTTTAAAACTAATCTTTCGCCAATCATTAAAATGTTATTTACTAACCAATACAACGCTAGCCCTAATGGTGCTACAAGAGATATTGAAACAGACATTATTGGCATCATCCAAGACATCATTTTGTTTGATTGTTCCATATCTTCCATTTTCGTTTTTCTCTTCTTCTTTACTGTCTTTTTCCTCTTTTTCAGTAATATCAATCACTCCATCATTCTTCTTGCTCTTCTTTTGCATTGATGTTGTAATTTTCATTGATATAAATGTTGATATTATATAAAGTGCTGGTATTATATATACTGTCCAATCATTTAAGTTTTGTTGTGGTATTTTACTTAAGTCTAATCCGCAGAAATTCATGTTTAAATTAATTTTATTTAAACCTTCATCTTCTGGCATTTTTTTCTTTTAAGTAATCTAATTCTCTTATTATATCAATTTCTGAATATGCTTGATTTACAGTAATTCCACCGTCTTTTAGTTGTTGTACATATGTGTTTATTTGGTCATTATTTATTTTTTCCATATATGTTAATGGGCATCTAACCATATAGAATATTGATATTAATAATATAAATTGTGCTATTGTGCTTAAACATCCACTAAATGGACTCATATTTTCTTTTTTATATAAATCCATCATTTCTCTATTTAACTTTTCTGGATCATTTTTATATTTAAATTGCAAAACTTTAATTTTTTTTTTCGTTAAGTTCTGTGCTTTTTTTTTCATTGTCCTTTGTTGTTTTATTGATAATGGTAACATAATAATTTTTATCAAAACAGTGAATAAAATTATTGCTAAACCATAATTCCCAACAAAATTGTTAATAAAGTTTAATAAATATCCAAAAATGTTTGCAAAAAAATTGAAACATTTATTTTCCTCCTGACTATTTTAGCGGGTCATACCCGCCTTTTGAGAAAAGGATTACATCTTAAAATTCTATGTATTCCTAAAATTGTACCTTTTACCGCACCATACTTTTCTATTGCTTGTTTTGTATATTCTGAGCATGTTGGGTAAAATTTGCAATTTATATTTTTACTTTCTAACCATAAAGAAATATGCTTTTGATAAAAATTTATTGCTTTTTTTAATAATATTTTTTTCATTTCTATATTTCCGTATTTTCTTTAATTTGTGCCTTGTCAAATATATAATTCATATCTTTTTTTATGTTTTCAAATGTTGCATATTTTATGTCTACATTCTTTTTCCATAAAAAAACGATGCTTTTTCCTGTTTTTATTTGTGGTTCTAATATCTTATAATTTTCTCTAATTAGCCTTTTTATGTGGTTTCTTTTAACTGCTTTTGCAGTTTTTACACTTATGGCTAGTCCTAGTAAATTACAGTCTTTATTATTGTCTTTTATAAAAGCATCTATGTTTTTTTTCCTGAAAAATATTTTCCTTTTGACAAAACGTGTTTAAATTCATAATTTTTTTTTAACATTTTTGTTTTTTTCATTTTTATACCTTCTTGCATTTGAAAAGTGGCATGAAAAAAATTAAATTATGCACTTAATTTTTTTCTACCTTTAGCTCTTCTTGCTTTTAAAACGTTTCTGCCTGCTCTTGTTTTCATTCTTTTCATAAATCCATGTTCTTTCTTTTCTTGTCTGTTTTTTGGTTGAAATGTTCTTTTCATTCTTTAGCACCTCCTACTGCTTAATTTTATTAAATTCCATTTCTGGAAGTTTTATACATATTTGCAAGTATATCGATTATACAGTAAACAGTTTGCGTTTGTCAAGAGTTTTTTTTAAAAAAGTGTAAAAAAGAAATTTGGTACTATGTAAACTTTTTTATTTTTCATTTTTTTGTAATATTTTTGTAATATAAGGAAGTTATCCACAGTTTTTTTATAAATTTTCCACAATTAAAAAAAATTTTCCACAACCCTATTGACTTTTTTATTATATTATTTGTTATTATATGAATTACAAAAAAATGCGCGTTTTTTATTGGTATTTCAGTAAAAATTCTGTTCGTATATTTTTGGCTTTTATTACTAAAATATTACAAACTTATCAACAATTGTGGATAACTATGTGGATAAGTTTTGTTAGAAAGGATGAAAAAAAATGGGCGTAGACAAAGATGAACTTTTAAGCAAATTAAAAGAATTACTCAAGGGTGAAGTTTCAACAATTTCTTATGATACATGGTTTGCTCCCTTAGGAATTGATTCAATAAAAGATAATCATATTGTTTTTACAGCAACTTCTGAATTTCAACAAGATTTTATTGAAAACAAGTTTAATAGTCTAATTTTCAACACTTTAAGATTTATCACAAATAAAGAATGGACTTTTTCTGTTATTGATCTTTCAAAAGAGGAAAACACAAATCAAAATATTATTGCAGATAAAAATTCGAATGTTACAGATGCCGAACTTGAAACTAACCATCAGACAATAGATCCAAAATATACTTTTTGAAACTTTTTTGTTGTGGGTAATAACAACAGATTTGCACATGCAGCAGCATTAGCAGTAGGAAATGAACCTGGAGAATCTTACAATCCGTTATTTTTTTATACGGTGGTGTTGGTTTGGGTAAAACTCACTTAATGCAAGCTATTGGTAACAGAATTTTAGAAAATAATCCAAAATCTAATGTTCTATATGTTACATCAGAAAAATTTACAAATCAACTTATAAACGCTATCAGAGATGGTAAAACCGAAATGTTTAGAAATAAATATCGTAATATAGATGTTCTACTTATTGATGATATCCAATTTATAGCTGGTAAAGAAAGAATTCAAGAAGAATTCTTCCACACATTTAATACTTTAAGAGAAGCTAGAAAACAAATCATTATTTCAAGTGATAAGCCTCCAAGAGATATTGAATTTTTGGAAGATAGATTAAAATCTAGATTTGAATGGGGGCTTTTAGCAGATATATCTTGTCCAGATTATGAAACTCGTTTGGCAATTTTAAGAAAAAAGGCTCAGGATGAAAGTATAATAATTGATGATTCGATTTTATCCGACATAGCAACAAAAATTGATTCAAACATAAGAGAATTAGAAGGTGTATTTAATAAAATTGTTGCTAGAGCCAATTTAACACACAGTCCAATTACAATTGAACTTGCGGAAAATATTATTAATGAATTCAAATATGAAAGCGAAAAAAGTAATTTCTAGTGATTTCATAAAGAGACTATTGCTAAATATTTTAGCATAGATAAAGATGACTTAAGTGGTAGTAAAAGGTCTAATGATGTTGCTTTTCCAAGACAAATTGCAATGTATCTTTGTAGAGAAGTTGCAGGGATGTCATTCCCTCAAATTGGTGTAGAATTCGGTAATAGAGACCATTCAACAGTAATACATGGCTACAACAAAATTGCAAAAGAAATAAAAGAGAAAAATAGTACCAAGTTAATTGTGGAAAGTGTGGAAAACATAATTACGAGTGAAAAAAACAAGTAGGCTCTAAATAAAATTTATTGTTTTTAAATTTATGTTTGGAAAAATAATTGTTTGGAAAAAAATGTTGAATCTGTTCTTACGGAATAGCGACATTAGATATCCACACCACCATGTGGAAAACGTGTGTATAACATGTGGAAAACTCATTTATCCACATTTCAATTTTTTCACTGTGGAAATTTTACCAAGTTATCCACTGAGTTATGCACAGGCGTTTTGCTAGGGGTAGTAACTTTCAACATAGTTATCCACAGTTTCCACAGTACCTACTACTACTACTACTAAATACTTTTATTATTATAATATATATTTATAGGGAGGAACAAAAATGAAAATTGTATGTTACAAAGACAAAATCTTAAAAGCCATTAATTCCGTAGTTAAAGGTGTGGCTTCTAAGACTACAATGCCTATACTAGAAGGTATACTTATTCAAACAAATGATAATGAAATAAAATTAACAACTTATGATTTAGAAATCGGTATAGAATATGTGATGGAATGTGATGTTAAAGAACAAGGTAGTACTGTTGTAAATGCTATAATGTTTAGTGAAATTATAAGAAAATTACCAGATACTGAAATTTATTTAACTTTAAATGACAAAAATTTATTAGAAATTGAATGTGAAGGATCTTTATATAAATTAGCAACTATGAATCCAGAAGAATTTCCTGAACTTCCAAAGATTGAAGTTGAAAATTCTATAGAAGTTGAACAAAATACTTTAAAAAATATGATTAGAAAAACTATATTTGCAGTAAGTTCAGAAGAAAATAGACCTATTTTTACAGGATGCTTATTCGAAGTTAAACAAAATAAACTAAATATTGTTGCAGTAGACGGATTTAGACTTGCTTTAAGAAGTATATTCTTAAACAAACAGACAAATGATTTTAATGCAGTAATTCCTGGAAAAACATTAAACGAAGTAAATAAAATTTTATTAGATTCTTTTGAACCAGTAAAAATAGGGGTTTCAAAGAATCAGGCTTTATTTGAAATGGATAATTGTAAAATTGTTACAAGAATTCTTGATGGTGAATTTTTAAATTATAAAAGTGTTATTCCTGATAATTGGGAAACAAGAGTAGAGGTTAATAAAAGTAATTTACAAAATAGTTTTGAAAGAATTAGTTTAATTTCTGCATCTTCTGTAGAAAAAGAGAAAAAATACCCAGTAAAAATTAATGTTGATATTGGTAAAGTTGTTATTTCTTGTACAAATCAAACAGGTGATGCTAAAGAGGAATTATTTGTTTCAACTGAAGAAGAAAAAATCTTGAAGCAGGATTTAATCCAAAATATTTTCTTGATTGCTTAAAAGCAATTGATGATGAAAATGTTTATGTTGAATTTGGTACAAGTATTTCTCCTTGTTTGATAAAATCAACAGAAAATAGAGATTACGTTTATATGATTTTACCTATTAGACTTAAAGAAGATTAATAAAAAAGTTTTCCACAACTTATTAATTGTTTGTGGAAAACTTTTTTTTAAAATAAATAATTTTTTGGGTATGATAAAAGTAGAATTAAAAATGAAAATTAAAAATTTTCATTTTTGTTTTTTTAAAATTAATAATATATGATGGAATGAAAAAAATAGAATAAATTAGAAAAAAAAAAAGAATAAAAAAGAATAAATTAGATAAAAATAGTTTATAAAATGTGGAAAACTATTTTGAAATTAATCTAAAAAGAGGAAAATAAAATTAAATTTAATTAATTATGAAAAAAAATAGAATAAATTAGAATAAAATAGTAAAAAAAAGAAAAAAATATTTTTTTAATTTAATAAATTGATTTTATTTATGAAAATACTGAAAATTAAATCTGACAAAATGAAAATATAAAATAAATATAAAATAAAAATAAAATAAAATTAAAATAAATATAAATTTAAATTGTGAAAAAAAAAAAACATAAAAAATAATAAAAAAAAATTTAAAAAAAAATATAATTAAATAAAAAATAAAATATAAAAAATTAGAATTAATTAATAAAAAAAATCACAATTAATAAAAAATAATAAAAAATAAAATTAATAAATTAAAAATTAATTAAAAAAATAGAATAAATTAGAAAAAAATCGAAAAAAATAGAAAAAAAAAGATAAAAAATAAAAATTAAACGCATGAAAATCAAAAATAAGACGTTTTAAAAAAATAAAAATATAATTTAATTATAAAAATAAATTAAATTAAAATTGAAAATGATAAAAAATAGAAAAAATTAGTAAAAAAAAAGAATAAAATAGAAAAAAAAAATAGATAAAAATAGTTTATAAAATGTGGAAAACTATTTTTAAAATTAAAAAAATTAAAGAAAATAAATTTATAAAAATTTTTATTGGAGAAAAAATGTGGATAAAAAAAATAAAAATAAAAAATTTTAGGAATTACGAAAGTGAAGAAATAAATTTAGAAAAAAATATAAATATTTTCTATGGACAAAATGCACAAGGAAAAACAAATATAATAGAATCTATATTTTTATGTAGTTTAGGAAAATCATTTAGAACAAAAAAAGATAAAGAAATGATTAAATTAAATGAACAAAATGCGGTAGTTGAAGTAGAATATGAAAAATCAGATAGGGACGGAAAAATAAAAATAGAAATTGGAAATAAAAAAAATATTTATTTAAATGGAATAAAAATAAAAAAATTAAGTGAATTATTAGGAAATTTAAATATTGTAATTTTTACACCAGATGATATCAATATTTTAAAAGGCGGTCCACAAAATAGAAGAAGATTTTTAGATATAATGATTAGTCAATTGAGACCAAATTATATGCATATTTTAAATTTATATATAAAAACAATGGAACAAAGAAATAATTATTTAAGACAAATTAAAGAAGAACATAAAGACGAGAATCTGTTAGAAATATGGGATGAAAAATTAGCAGAATATGCAATTAAAATATATGAATATAGAAAAGAATTTATTGAAAAAATAATTAAAAAATTAGACATAATTCATAAAAATATAACAAATGGGGAAGAGCAAATAGAATTAGAATATGTAACAGAATGTGATAGTAAAGAAAAATATTTAAAATTATTAAAAGAACGAAGAAAATTAGATATTATTAAAGGATTTACAACAAAGGGTGTACATAGAGACGATTTTATGATATATATTAATAAGAAAGATATAAAAATATTTGGTTCACAAGGTCAAAATAGAACCGCAATGCTTTCTTTTTAAAATTAGCAGAACTTCAAGTTATATATGATGAAATAGGAGAATATCCAATTTTATTACTAGATGATTTTATGTCAGAGTTAGATAAAACAAGAAGAAAAAATTTTTTAGAAAATATTGAAGGAACACAAGTAATTATTACGGGAACTGAAAAATTAGATATTGAAAATTTAGAATATTTGGAATATAATGTGTCTAATGGAAAAGTTCTAAAATAAAAAATATAGGAGGAAGTCAAATGGAAAAGTACAAGCATAAATATGGAGCAGAACAAATTCAAGTATTGGAAGGACTAGAGGCCGTAAGAAAAAGACCAGGTATGTACATTGGAAGTACATCTGTTAGAGGATTACATCATATGGTATACGAAATAGTAGACAATGGTGTTGACGAGGCATTAGCAGGATATTGTACAGAAATAAATGTAACAATAGAACCAGGAAATGTAATTGCAGTTCAAGATAATGGTAGAGGAATACCAGTAGAAATACATCCAAAAACACATATATCAACTGCGGAAACTGTATATACAGTTCTTCATGCTGGTGGAAAATTTGGTGGAGATAGCGGATACAAAGTATCTGGAGGTCTTCATGGAGTTGGTGCTTCAGTTGTAAACGCACTTTCAAAATGGACAGAAGTTACAATTGAAAGAGATGGCGGAAAATACAATATGAAATTTGAAAAAGGAAAAACTGTTCAAAAACTAGAGAAAATAGGAGAATCTAAAAAAACAGGAACATTGGTAAAATTTTTAGCAGATGATACTATTTTTGAAAGTTTAAATTATGAATATGAAGTTCTAGAAAAAAGATTAAGAGAAATTGCATTTTTAACAAAAGGATTAAAAATCACTTTAGAAGATACTAGAGATCCTGAAAATGTTAAAAAAGCAGAATTCTGTTATGAAGGTGGATTAATTTCATTTGTAGAATTTTTAAATAAAAACAAAGAAAAAATACATCCAACACCAATTTACATATAGAAAGAGCTGGGGAAGTTCCAGTAGAAATAGCAATACAATACACAACAGCATATAATGAAAATATTTATACATTCGTTAATAACATAAACACAGTTGAAGGTGGAACACACTTAGAAGGTTTCAAAAGAGCTTTAACAAAAGTATTTAATGACTACGCAAGAAGCCATAACATAATAAAAGAAAAAGATGCAAACTTACAAGGTGAAGACATAAGAGAAGGTATAACAGCAGTTGTATCAGTTAAAGTAAAAGAACCACAATTTGAAGGACAAACTAAAACAAAATTAGGAAACAGTGAAGTAACAGGTGTAGTACAAAGTATGGTAAATGATGCATTAGCAACATTCTTAGAAGAAAATCCAAAAGTTGCAAAAAAGCAATATTAGAAAAATGTGTAAGTGCATCTAGAGCAAGGGAAGCCGCAAGAAAAGCTTAAGGGAATTAGTAAGAAAGAAAGCCTCAACAGAAACAGCAACATTACCAGGAAAACTTGCAGATTGTAGTAGCAAAAACTCAGAAGAATGTGAAGTATACATAGTCGAAGGAGACTCTGCAGGCGGAAGTGCAAAACAAGGAAGAGACAGAAAGTTCCAAGCAATTTTACCACTTTGGGGAAAAATGCTTAATGTAGAAAAAAAAGCAAGAGCTGATAAAATATATGGAAATGATAAGTTAAATCCAGTAATTTTAGCAGTAGGAGCAGGTATTGGACCAGACTTTGATATTACAAAAATAAGATATGGAAAAGTTATAATAATGGCTGATGCCGATGTCGATGGTGCACATATTAGAACATTATTATTAACATTCTTCTTCAGATATATGAGACCTTTAATAGAAAATGGAAATGTGTTTTTAGCACAACCACCACTATATAAATTATCTAAAAAAGGTATGGAAGATGTATATTGCTATACTGATGAAGATTTACCAAAAGCATATGAAGAATTAGAAAAAAAGGGAATTTCAAGAGATCAATTAGCATTACAAAGATACAAAGGTCTAGGAGAGATGAACCCTGAACAATTATGGGAAACAACAATGAACCCAGAAACAAGAATTCTTGTAAAAGTAACTATGGATGATGCTATTAAAGCAGATGAAACATTTACATTACTAATGGGAGATGAAGTTGAACCTAGAAGAGAGTTTATTCAACAAAATGCAAAATATGTTCAAAACTTAGACATTTAAAAAATAAAAGTTGTCATTGGGGACGTCCCTTTTTGACAACTTTTTTTAAAATTTAATGGCAGGTTATTAAAAACAACCTGCCATTAATAATAAAGCTTAATAATAATCTCTACTAAAACTAATACATATAATACTTCAACCTAATATATATTGCTATATAAATAAAGCTTAATACCACACATATTAATCATTCGCTCGACTATGAATACACCATAAGTAACTATATTCATCCAGCGAGGGACTAATAATAACCACTACTAAATTTTTAGATATAAAAATAATCTTAGCTCGAGTATATTATATAATTTGACCATATATTAATAAATAGAAAAAAAATAAATATAGCCTACATACATATAATATATTCTTATCGCCGACATATAATAATATTTTGAGATACTATTATATATCTTTGCACGAATATTAATAAAATAATTTATTCTATTAATATTCTTTGCTCAACTATTATTAACTTTATAATAGTATTATGTACAATATAAAAAAAATTTATACAAAAAAAAATAAAAAAGATTAAAAAGATTTTTAAAAAATAAAATATAAAACTGAAAATAAATACAACTTAAAATAAATAAAATATAAAATAAAATTAATATAAAAATAAATATAATATAAAATGATAAAATTAAAAAAAATAAAGCAATTGATTTTTTTTTAATAATATAATTTAATTAATTAAAATAAAAATTAAATAAATCGGAAAATAAGAAAAAATTAGAAAAAAATCAAAAAAAAATAGAAAAAAATAGAAAATAAGAGTTAATAATATGTGGATAATAATTATAAAAAATAAAATTAAATGTGGAAAAAATTATAAATAAAACAAAATATATAATTAATTATATTATTTTTTTATAATTTTAAATAAATAAATAAGTGATAAATAAATAAAAATATTCAAAAATAAAGCAATTTAATTTTTTAATAATATATTTAGTTAATTAAAATAGAAATAAATTAAAAAAAAAATAAAAAAATATAAAAAATATAAAAAATAAAATATAAAAAAAATAATATAAAAATTTAAACAGAATAATATTAAAAATATTAATTAAATTAAAAAGGATTATTATTTTATGATAGACATTATAAACAAAAAATTTTAAAATATTTTGTTCATATTATTAAATTAGAAATATTTTCCATAAAAATTTTTAATTATTTTTTTATAAATGAAATAAAAGATTTTAAATAATAAAAAACAAAAAGAATTGGTACAGAATTAAATAGTTTTAAGTAAATGAAAGATATTATGTTTAATATATGGAAAAAATATAATAACTTAATTTTAGGGAAATACAGGTTTTTGAATAGATGCCTTTTTATAGAAAAATTATAATAATGAGATAAAAGTTTTTTAATAACATCTTATATCAAGTATACATAATTACAAAATCTAATATTTTGCAATAATAAAAAATCTACTTGGATTTTGCAAAAGTTCATTTTAAATTTAAAATTTTTTAAAAACAAGATACTATTAAATCTTTAATTGTAAACTATAATTTCATATTATAACTCAAAATTAAAGGCACATAAAAATAATAAATAAAAAGTTAAATAAAATTTTTTAAATCAAAAATAAAAATAATAAAATTCAAAAATAAATTAATTATTTTTTATATTAGTATAATTTCATTTACAAAAATAAAAATTAAATAAAATTGAAAATAATAATAAATTAGAAAAAAATTAGAGAAAAAAAAGAGAATAAGAGTTAACAATATGTGGATATTAAATATTAAAAATTAAAAAAGTGGAAAAAAAAAAAAAATTATATATAAAAAAAATTATTAAAATAATATAATCTTATATTTAAATTATAAAAAATTAATTAGAAATAAAACGAAATATATAATAATAAAAAAATTAAAAATATAATAAAATATTAATTAATGTTAAAAGTACTATTTTTTTCATTTGTTCTTTTTTAATAAAAATTAAAATTTTTAATGAATTTTGTATTTTTATTATATTATTAAATAGGAAATATTTCCCATAAAAATTTTAAATTATTTTTTTATAAATGAAATAAAATATTTTAAATAATAAAATAACGGAATTGGTATAGAATTAAATAGTTTTAATGGAATGAAAGATATTATGTTTAATATATGAAAAAAAAAAAATATAATAACCTAATTTTAGGGATATAAAAGTTTTTTAATAGATGACTTTTTATAGAAAATTATAATAATGAGATAGAAGTTTTTTAATAACATCTTATATCAAGTGTACATAATCACAAAATTTAATATTTGGGAATAATAAAAAAAATCTACATGGATTTTGCAAAAGTTCATTTTAAATTTATAATTTTTTTAATTCAAAATGCTGCAAAATATTCAATTAAAAATATAAGTATTATTTATAGCCAGAAATTAAAATATTTTAATAAGAATATAAATTAAAAAAAAATTTTTTCAACTAAAATAATAAAAAAATTAAAATAAAAATAGAATAATAAATAGAAAATTATAAAATAAAAAATAACAAAATAAATTAATTTTATATTTATAAATAAATAATTAAAAATAAAAAAAAAAAAATAATAAATAATTATTAAAAAATAATAATAAAAAATATTAAAAAAAAAAATTTTAATTTGGTAAATATACTTGATGTCGATTTTTGTCGAAAAGTTTTTGTTGACAAATGGAAAAAAACAGAGTAAAATAGAAAAACAAACGGAGGTGAGAAAAATAAAAAATATATCAGTTCAACAGTGGTTACCACTAGAAGAAATTCTTAATACAGGAATTATAAAAGTAAATAAAAATAAATATGTAAAAATATTAAAAATAATTCCAATCAATTATAATTTAAAATCAGATTTAGAAAAAAAGACAATTTTAAATTCATACAAAATTTTATTAAAAACATGTAATTTTAATATTCAAATTTTAATTCAAAGTAATAAAGAAGATTTAAGTCAACACATTAATAACATCGAAAAAAATATTCAAAAAAAAAGAAAATAAATATTTAAAAGAAATATCAGAAAATTATATTAAATTTGTTCAAACATTAAATTATTCAAGAAATTCTGCTTCTAAAGATTTTTATCTAATAATATCAAATGAAAATTTAGAAAATTTTGATTCAATAGAAATCGTTGAAAATGATTTAAAGGAAAAATATTTTAAAATAAAAGAATGTTTATCTAGATGTGGTAATGACGTTATTGAGTTAAACGAAAAAAAAGAAGAAATAATTAAAATCTTGTATTCTTTATTAAATACAAGAAATTTTTTTAAAAAAAAAAAAAATAAAAAAATAAATTAAAAAATAAATAACAATAAAAAATAAATAAAAAAAATAAAAAATCATTTTTAAAATAAAAACATTTAAATTCAAAAATAAAAAGAATTTAAATTTTTAATAATATAATTTAATTAATAAAAATAAAAATTTAAACAAATAAGAAAATAAGGATAAATTAGAAAAAAATCAAAAAAATTAGAAAAAAATAGAAAAAAAGAGTTAATAATATGTGGATAATATATAAAAAAATCAAATAAAAAGTGGAAAGGAAGTATAAAAAATAAATAAAATTATTAAAAATATAAAAGAAAATAAAAAAATAAACAATTTTATTGATGGAGTATTTACAAAAAAAGATTCAATATCACCAGCATATATTAATAAACAAAATCCAAAATATTTTGAAGTAGATAATTTATTTTATTCATCTTTAATAGTTGTAAATTATTATAGAGAGCAAACGGACCTTTTATTAAAAAAAATTTAATAGAAACAAATATAAATATGAATATTTCAATTTTTTATGAAAACAAGATAGTTATAAAACAATAAAAGATTTAACATATCACATTGGAAACGTTGGTGTAGAACTAAAAGAATCAAATGAAAACAGGCAAGATATAGACATCGCGGCATACACATACAATGATGCAAAATATATAAGAAAAGAAATTCAAGTAAATAATGAAGAATTATATTTTTTATATATTTATATAAATTTGTATGCAAAAACAATAAAAGAATTAGAATATAACTTAAATAAAATTGAGGGTATAGCTCAAAGTAAAGGAATGCAAACAAGAAGAGCCAATTTTAGGCAAGAAGAGTGCTTTTTTAGCAGGTTTACCAATAATGGAAAATAAGGAAATAATAAAAGAAGCAGCAAAAAAAGAAATATATTAACAACAGGACTTTTTTAGCAACATATCCATTTATATCATCAACAATTTTTGATAAAAATGGAATATTTATTGGTACAAATATTTATAATAATTCTCTGGTTTTTATAGATAGATATAATACTGAAAAATATAAAAATGCAAATATCTGTATTTTTGGAACAAGTGGAGCAGGTAAATCTTTTTTATACAAAATTATTAATTTTAAGATATAAACTATTGGGAATAAAACAATATATAATAGATCCAGATAGAGGTGCGACAAGTTGCACATTGAAAAGATGTGCTTAAATATAATTTGATAAATTATATTTAGAACTAAAATTATGAGTAGTCGAATGATAGAGTAACGTCTTGAAAGGCTACCCTTAAGACTTCGAAATGCATTGATATATGTAAGTATTGATGTGTATTAAGCTCGATAAAGTCGGCAGAAATTTACCCAAACAAAGATTAAATCTGTTGTGGAAAATGTCCTAGAGGTAGGATATGTAAATGATATGCCGGAGGTCTATAAAATATCTATGACTAGAATGTATAAAAAACTCGCGAGTAGCGTTAATACTGACGAAATTCCGAATGTACGGGTCTATACGGGGAATATATCGAAAGGTATATAGCACAAATAGTGTTGTTATTGTGGATGAGTAAGACTCTCTTTTATGAAAATCCATATAATGTTAAAGGCATTATCAAGATAACAGGCTCATAGGAATGGTCTAAGGGTATATGTAAAGATAGTAATTTTGGAACTTGGGAAGTTAATAACGTGGAGGTCTTACAACCTATGAAACGGTTTCAAGGTAAAGTATTAATGAGATTAGTTAATATATAACTTGAATTTATATTAATGAAAGTAGTGGCAAAGTACCTATGAAATTCTGATAATAAGGGATTGAGGGATAGCCACAAGTCATTTGAAGATTAGTTTATTACAATTAAATTGTGGATTCGAGTAAGACAAAAAGATATAATTCACATATTATAAAGAAAGGTGGGTTATAGACCACAATGAAAGTGAACAAACTACGATTTAATGAATACTATGATATACAAGATGAGTATGATAAATTATATTCATTAAGTCAAAAAGGTAATAATTTTTATAAGTTAATAGAAATAATCACATCAGGGCAAAATATAAGACTTGCTTTTAGAAATATAAAAGCAAATAAAGGAAGTAAAACAGTAGGTACTGATAATCTAACAATAAACGATATTAATAATTTATCTATAGATATAGTAATAGATAAAATAAGAAAAATGTTTAATAATTATCAACCCAATTCGGTAAGAAGAGTAATGATACCAAAAGAAAATGGTAAAGAAAGACCACTTGGAATACCAACAATTTGGGACAGGTTATTTCAACAATGTATATTACAAGTACTAGAACCTATTTGTGAAGCAAAGTTTCATAAACATAGTTATGGTTTTAGACCTAATAGAAATTGTCATCATGCGGTAAGTCGTATTGTTAGTCTTATTAATTTAAGTGCGTATAACTATTGCGTAGATATAGATATTAAAAGTTTTTTTTGATAATGTTAATCATTCAAAATTAATAAAGCAAATGTGGAATATAGGTATAAGAGATAAAAGGCTTATATGTATTATTAAGAAAATTTTAAAATCTGAAATTTTAGGAGAAGGAATACCTACGAAAGGAACACCACAAGGTGGAATAATTTCTCCACTACTCTCAAATATAGTTCTAAATGAATTAGATTGGTGGGTGTCTAATCAATGGGAAACGTATAAACCTAGAAAATATAAAAATGGTGGTTTTCTTCAATACGCGAAGAAATATACAAATCTAAAACCTGGTTATATAGTTAGATATGCTGATGATTTTAAAATTATGTGCAAAAGTTATCCTGAGGCAAAAAAATACTTTTACGCTGTAAAAGATTTTATTGAAACAAGACTAAAGTTACAAATAAATGAAGAAAAATCAGGAGTAATAAATCTAAATAAGAATGCTACAAACTTCTTAGGTTATAAAATAAAAGTAGTAGAAAAAGGAAAGACAAGGACAGGTAAGATTGCAAAAACCAATATTAGTGATAAAGCAATTAAAAAGATTAAAAAAAATCTTAATAATAAAATAAAAGATATTCAAAGAAATCAGTGTAAAGAATCAGTTTTGAAATACAATTTAACAATAATAGGAATACATAACTATTATAAAATAGCAACTAATGTATACAATAACTTGGATGATGTGAATTATATAATAACTAAAAGAATTAAAAATAGGTTAAAGAACAACTTTAAAATAATTTTATTTAAAGATGTAAATAACAATTCTAAAAGATTTATGACTGGTGTTAAAGATAATAGAAAAATATATACAATTTTAGACATACCTTTAATTCCGTTATGTGCTATTAAGCATAGGAGTCCAATGAATTTTAGTCAAGATATTTGTAATTATACAAAAAGTGGTCGAGCAAAAATTCACGATAATTTAATGGCAATACCACATAATGTATTAGTACAAATTATGAATACTAAGTATTATAATAGAAGTATAGAATATCACGACAATAGAATTTCTTTATATGTAGCACAATATGGAAAATGTTATATTACAAATAAAATAATTGAATTAGATAAAGTACATTGTCATCACAAAATACCATTAAGTAAAGGTGGTACAGATAAATATGACAATTTAGTAATTGTTGATAAAAATATTCATAAACTAATACATTTAACTAATTCGAAATTAATTAATAAATATATAGAAATATATAATTTAAGTAAAGAACAATTAAATAAATTAAATGAATTGAGAATTAAAGTTGAAAACAAACCTATAACAATTTAATAACTTATAAAACTAATTGGAAGTGATGGAACGCCGTATGAGGTGAAAATCTCACGTACGGTGTGGACTGGGGGAAAAGATGGAGATCATATCAAAATCTTACCTATCAGTATAATATAATAAAATTTGCGAAAAATTAAAGGGAGTTGAAATAAAATTAGGTCCAACTTCGAATACATATATAAATGTTTTGGAAATTAGAAAGGAAAGCATAGAAGACGGAGAAAATGGATATTTAGCAATTAAAATAAGTAAATTAATTGGTTTTTTTAATTTAATATTTGGAGAACTAGACGAAGAGGAAAAGGCTTTATTGGAAGAAAAATTAATACAAGTATATAAATTAAAAAATATTAAGTTTGATGATAAAAGTTTATATAATGAAAAAGGAGAATTTAAAAATGAAAAACAAATGCCAATATTGGGAGATTTATTTAATATTTTAGGACAAGATGAAAGAAGAACAAAAAAATTTAAAATAAAATTAATTCCATTTGTTGAAGGGTCAATGAAATTTTTTAATCATTATTCAAATATTAAATTAGACAATGAATTAATCGTTGCAGATATTTATGATTTAGGAGAAGAAAATTTAAAATACGGAATGTATATTTTAATTGATATTTTTGGGATGCAGTAAAAAAAAAGATAGAAAAGAAAAAAAGGCAATTTACTTAGATGAAATTTGGAGATTAATAGGAGTAACATCAAATAAATATGTAGCAAGTTTCATTTATAAGATTTTTAAGACAATAAGGAAATATGGAGGAAGTGGTGTTGCCATTACTCAGGACATCTCTGACATCTTTAGTCTAGATAATGGAACATACGGAAGAAGCATATTAAGCAATTCTAGTATAAAAACATTTTTTGCATTGGAAGAAGAAAATATTAAAATTTTAAGTGATTATGCAAACCTTTCAGAGAAAGAAAAGGTTGAAATAAAGTCACTAAAAAGAGGGGAGTGTTTGATGTTTGTTGGAGATGATCATATATTAACAAAAAAATACAAGCATCTGAAAAAAGAAAAAGAAATAATAGAAGGTGAGAAAATAAAAGATGAAAATAATTACCGCTATGAATAATCCAGAATTAAATGAAGAATTAAAAAAAGAAAAAAATATAGAAATAATTTGTAAAGATATTTTTTATAAAGAAGGTATTTTAGAAATTTTAGAAAATGAAATAAATTTAGATTATATTTTTATTAATTATGAATTACCTGGAGAAATTAAATTAAATAATTTAATTGAAAAAATAATGGAAAAAAATGAAAAAAATAAAAATAATTATTTTAATAAAAAAAGAAAGTAAAAATAATTTATATAAAATAAAAAAAGAAAAAATCACAAAAAATAATCTAGAAATAATAAAAGATATAAAAAATAAAAATATTATTAGAATTTTTTATAATGAAAAAATAAATTTAATAGAATTAAAAAATTATAATAAAAATAATGATGAAAAAATAGAAAATATTGAAATAAAAAATAAAGAAAATAAAAAAATTATTTTTATGGGAGAAAACCAAGTAGGCAAAAGTATGACAATAACAATGCTTACAAAGAATTTAGAAAATAAAAATAAAAAAGTATTAATAATAGAAATGAACAAAAAGAACATGATTTATTATTTCTATTTGGAAAAAATAATAAATTAATTCATAAAAAATAAAATTAAAAAATAAATATAAAATAAAAAATAATAATTATTATAATAAAAAAAAAATAATTTAAATATAATAAAAAAATTAATAATAAAATTAAATAAAAATACAGACTATTTATTTAATAATAAATTAATTAATTTTAAAAAAAATAAAAAAATTAGAAAAAATATTATAATTATATTTTTATAGAAATAAATTTAAATAATAAAAATATAAAAAATAAAAAAATAATAAATAATATAAATAAAAAAATATTAATAATAAATCCAAATTTAATTAATATAAAAAATACATTAAATAAAATAGAAAAAAATAAAATAAATAAATTTAAAGTAATAATAAATAATTATAATAATTATTCTATTGATGAAAAAGTAATTAAAAATATTTTTAAAGGAAATAAAGTAATTGGAAAAATAAATTATAAAAAAGAATATGACAGTTTAATAAATAATAATTTTAAAATTCCGGAAAATAATTTAAAAAATATAATGAAGGATTTTAATTACATAGAAATTTAATAAAAAAAAACAAAAGAAAGTATATAAAAAAGGAATATAAAGAACTAAGGAATAAATATTGACAAACACAAAAGAATAAACTATAATGTAAAGGAGGAATAAAATGGTTATATTTTCTTATATAGAATATTTGAAATATTCTAGAATAATTAAAGAAGAATATTCATTAAATGAAGAAGTGGCAGAGTATAAATACGATAATAAAAAAAAATAAATCATATACATGATAAAACATTTAGAAAAATATTAGATGATAAAAAAGAATTTACAATATTTATAAATAAAATATTTAATTTAGAAGAAAAGTTAGAAGAAAAAGACATAGAAAAATATAATAGAAAATTTGTAAGCGTAGATTATACAAATCAAGAATCAGATGTAATATATAAATTAAAAAATAAAGAAATATTTATATTAGTAGAGCATCAAACAAAAATAGATAGAAAAAAATGCCAATTAGAATTTTAAAATATGAATTAGAAATTATTAGAAGTAGAATGGATGAAAATAATAGATTAGAATTTCCAATAATAATTCCAATTGTATTATATACAGGAAAACAAAGATGGAATGCAAAAATTAATTATCCATCTTATAACTCAGAATTGGCAAGGTATAGAGGTCTCAAAAAAGTTGAGTATAATTTAGTAGATATAAATGATTATACAATTGAAGATTTATATAAAGAAAATAGTATATTAACAAAAATAATGATTTTAGAAAAATCTAATAAATATATAGAAATTATAAATAATGTAGATAAAATTGTTAATAAAGTATATGATTCCAAATTGTATACACAAACGCAAAAAGAAATGTTATTAAATATATTAAATAATACAATGATAAATATTGTAGGAAATAAAAAAATGAAAGAATATAAAATTAAATTGGAAGGAGGAGAAAATATGTTAGCATTATATGAAATGATAGAAAATGAAAGAAATGAAATATACTCTACAGGAATAAAAAAAGAAGGAAAAGTAAAGGGAAAAATCGAAGGTATAAAAGCAATAGCAAAGAAAATGCTTAGAATGAAATTTGATAAAGATACCATAATGAAAGCAACAGGCATAAAAGAAGAAGAATTGGAAAATTTGAAGAAATAAAACAGGAGAGAAAATATGTTAGCATTATATGAAATGATAGAGAATGAAAGAAATGAAATATACTCTACAGGAATAAAAGAAGGAAAAGTAAAGGGAAAAATCGAAGGAAAAATCGAGGGAAAAATCGAAGGTATAAAAGCAATAGCAAAGAAAATGCTTAGAATGAAATTTGATAAAGATACCATAATGAAAGCAACAGGCATAAAAAGAAGAAGAATTAGAAAAGTTGAAGAAATAAAACAGGAGGTATATGCATATGGAAAATGTATTAAATAATAGTATAGAATTAAATAATAATTTGGAAATAGAAAAAGAACAAAAAACTTTTTAGAAACAACACTAGGAAAAACTATAAACACAGGAATAGATATAGGAATAAGAGCAATATTACCAGATTATATAGAAGAACAAATAATAGATTTAAAAGACAATTTAATAAAATACGGTCTAAAAGAAGGAATAAAGAAAAGTATAGATGACGCAATAAATATAGGAAAAAGTGCAATTGGAATTGTAAGTGGAAACTTTGAAAACATAGCACAAATGCAAGAAGCAATAAAAAATGGAGGGATTATTGATAATGTTTCAAGTTTATTAGATAGTGTAATAAATAAAGTACAATCAAAAGGATTAATAAATTCAACAGTAGCAAGAACAATAAAACAAGGAAAAAATTCAATTTTAAATAATGTAGAAAAAAATATAGAAAATACATTTAATAATCAAATAAAAGCATTAAACTATACAGAAAAATATATAGAAAATTGGAAAAATTATTTTGAAAATAAAGATTTTAATGGAATGGAAAAAGAATATAAAAAAATAGAAAAAGAAATGAATTATTTAGCACCAATAGAAAAAATGATAAATGAAGCAAGAACAATTGAAAATTTACATATGTTAATAAAAAATAATAGACAAGATTTCAATTTGACAAAAGAACAAATGGAATTGGCAGAAAAGTTACAATAAGTAAATAATAACATAGCAATTATAGAATGATAGAAATATTATTGTGTAATTGCTATTTTTTTTTCTAGTTATAAAAGAATAAATGCTTACGTATTTAAACATTCAAAAGATTTATTAAAAAAATAAAATTGAGAAAAAGAGTATACATAAAAAAAGAAAAATTAAAATGAGTTAAAGGAAAATAATAAGAAAGACAATAAAATTACAAATAATGGAAATTATAAAAAGTGGTTAAAAAATTAAAAAGTTCAAAACGATTTTGGAATTATTATTTTTGATAATACAACAAATAAAATTTTTATATGAAATAAAATATAAAAAATAAGAATAAAAAAAAAAAAAATAATTAATAATAAAAAATTATAAATAAAAAATTAAAAAAAATAATAAAAAAAAAATATTAAAATTAATTAAATAAAAATTATATAATAAATTGAATTAATTAAAGTAAAAAATAAAATTAAAATAAAATAATTAAGTAATAAAAAAATAAATAAAATAAATATTAAAATAAAAAAACCCAAAATAAATTATATAAAAAATAAATAATTATTTTGAATTTTTTATAAAATAATATGTAGCATGAATTAAATCATAAATATACTCAACAACATTATCAGGACATTTATTAAGAATTCTATTAATTTTTGCAACAGTATTATTAGAGGATTCATTTCCAAATAAAATATAATCTGCAGAAACACCAGTAAATTTTACAATTTTAACAAGAGTATTATTACTTAATGAACGTTCGCCTCTTTCAATTTTACCTAAAAAGAAATCAGAGATATCTATCATTTCAGAAAAAGTTTCTCTGCTCATTTTTAAATCTTCACGTATTTTTCTTATTCTATCACCAATTATAATATCTTCTTCCATAATCTTCCTCCATAAAACAATTATAGTATAAAAACAACAAAAATCTACATATACTAACAGTATAAAAAAATATGCACAAAATGTGCAAGAAAAATCAAAAAAAGTATTGAAAAATAAGAAAAGTTATATTAAAATAATTGTGTAAAACATTTACGGAAGTAAATAATTAGTACATTGAAAATTTAATACCTTTGTCGAGATGCATTCAATAGAAAATTATTTATTGAAGTAAATAATTTACAAAAAACAAAAATAAGAAAAAATAAAAAACAACAAAAATAAAAAATGATGAATTAAAAAATAAAAAAATACAAACAATAAGAAAAAATAAAAGAAAAAACCAAGGAGGAAAATAATATGTTAAAAAACAAGAACAAAGGTATTACACTAGTTGCGTTAGTGATAACTATAATTATACTTTTGATTTTAGCAGGAATTTCAATATCTGCATTGACAAATACTGGAATATTTCAAAAAGCAAAAGATGCACAAACTAAATCTGATTTAGCAGAGGCAAAAGAAAAGATGACACTTTTATTAAATGAATGGCAAATGGATCATGTAACATCTACAAAAACATTAGAAACATTTTTACAAGAAAAAGTTACAGATAAGACAATAGAGGAATATAAAAAATTAGATAATGGAAATTATGAAGTATATATTAATGGATATGTTGGAGTAATTGATGGAGAAGGAAATATAGTTGAAGAAATGCAAAAAGCCGGACCACGTCCAACAATAAGTAATATAACAATAAAATCAGAAGATGGAACAACAGATGTAGCAGATAATAGCCAAAAAGCAGGAACAAAATTACAAATTAATTTTAGTTCAAGTATGGAAAATGGAACAATAAAATCTGTAACACCTGCAGTACCATATACAACTAATGGAACAGAAACAAGTGTTACATTTACAGTAGTTGGAACAGTTGATGGAACAGATTATACTATAAAGAAAACAGTTAATGTTGCAAGTAAATACAAACAAAGACAATATCCTGCAGTAGAAGCAAATAAAACATATAATGAAAATACAACATTACAAGATGCATATTTAAATAAAATAGTAATCCCTGCAGGATTTAAAGTAACAAATGATACAATAAATGTTGCGGAAGGTATAGTAATCGAAGATGCAACATCAGGAGCAACTGCAGGAAGCCAATTTGTTTGGGTACCAGTTGGAAAAATCACAAAAGCAGATGGAACAGAAACAGAAATAAAACTAAATAGATATACATTTGCAAGTGATGGAACACCAACAGCAAAAAATGAAGAGATAATAGACTCATATTATAGCGAAACTGCACGTAAAGGAACTACAGCAGCAAAAAGTATATCAGACTTCAAATCAAGTGTTGCAGCAAATGGAGGATATTACATTGGCAGATATGAAGCAAGAACAACAACTGCAAGAAATGACGAAGGAAATGCTTTAACACAAATAACAGAAAAAGGAACAGACCAAGTATATAATTATGTAACACAAAAACAAGCAGCAGAGCGAGCACAAGGAATGTACACAAACAATAATTTTACAAGTGATTTAATGAATAGTTATGCATGGGATACTGCAACATTATTTTTACAAAATTGTGGAACAAATAAAAAATATTCTAGACAAACAAGTTTAAATGGTTCATTATTACAAACAGGAACAAATACTTTAACTGAAACAAATAAAATAGACAAACAATGTAATGTATATGACATGGCAAGTAATGTAGGGGAATGGACAACAGAAACGTGCAGCTATTCCGACAGTCCTTGTGTCTATAGGGGAGGCAATTACCGCAACAGCAGCTGTTACACGAGCGATCGCTACGGCTACGACACTTCCTACAGCATCAGCCGCGTCGGTTTTCGTCCACTTTTATATTTGTAGAACTGGACGCTCAAGCCGTAACTTAATCATATAAATAAAAAACTTTTATTAGAAGAACTCCAAAAGAGCGCTTCTAACGAATGCAATACGTTAGAATGCCAAGTTCTGATTAACAGGCTTAGCCTTTGAAAAAAGGATAGGCCCTATAAAACAGAACTTGGCACCTAGCGGTGGCGCCACCTAGCGGTGGCGCTTTTTGTATGCTCAAAAGCGCCTTATAAATAAAAATATAAGGAGAAAGAGTAAAATGAGTTTTGGAAAAATGGTAGAACTTCTACAACGAAAAGATAATGGAAAAATAATATTGGTAAATTCTGGTAGCTTTTATATTGCCAGAGGAAGAGATGCAGTATTGCTACACAACATATTAAACTTAAAAGTAAACTGCATGGAAGCAGAAATATGCAAAATAGGATTCCCACTAAATTCGCTAGAAAAATACACACAATTAATAGAACAAGAACAATATTCATACATAGTATATAATTACGACAACAAACTAGGAAAATTAAATATAACAAAAAAATACAATGGAAAAAAATTAAACACAATAGAAGAAGAAAAACTAAATTGTTACATATGTAAAAACACAGTAAAAATGTACAAGAAAAATGACAAATACATACAAGCAGTAGCAGACCTATATGAGGAAGAATATCAAAAACAAGAAAAAGAGACTAAACAAAATAAAGAAAAAACAAAAGGAAGAAAAATAAAATGGAAACTAAAAAGGTAAAAGAAAATAAATTACAATTAATACCAAAGGCAGAAAAATATATAGAATATATATTGCAAATAATAATAAAACTGCCAAGAACAGAAAAATTCAACATAGGGAACGAATACAAAATAAGTATGTATGAAATGCTAAGAAATATAATGTACATTAGTAAATTAGACAAATTGCAAGTATTAGATATTTTGAATAAAATAGACGCAGAATTAAACACACAAAGGATATATCTAAGGATAATGAAAAACAATAAATGGATAGATGAAAGAAAATTTAGAATTGCAATGGAACAAATATATGAAATAGGTAAAATATTGGGAGGACTAATAAAATACTATGCCAAAGACACTAAAAAATAAATATGATGAAAAACTAACATATGAAAAATTAATGGAAGCACATATAAAGTCAAGAAAAGGAAAAGGCTATAGAAAAGAAATTATAGAATTTAATCTAAAGCAAGAAGAATATATAATGTGGCTTTTGGAACAATTACAAACACAAAAATATAAACATGGAGGTTACACAGTATTTTACGTAACAGAACCAAAATTAAGGAAAATAGAAAAGTCAAGATATATAGACAGATTAGTACATAGATGGCTAGTAGACAACTTTTTAGAACCAATATTTGTGCCGCAATTTATAAATACATCCTTTGCATGTTTAAAAGAAAAAGGAATGCATAGAGCGTGTTTATATTTGCAAAAAACAATGAAACATTGTAAAAGAATATGGGGAAACTATTACATATTAAAAATAGATGTAGCAAAATATTTTGATAATATAGACAAAGAAATATTATTAAAAATATTGGAAAGAAAAATAAAGGATACAAAAGTAATATGGTTAATAAAAGAAATATTATATGCACAAAAAAGAGAAAAAGGACTGGAAATAATGAATATAGATTAAAAATAAGAAGGTGAAATAAATGAATTTAGTATGTATTTTAGGAAAAATAATAAGTAACATAGAATTTAAATTTATAATAAAAAACAAAAATAAAGCAATAGCAATATTCAAAGTAAAATTACTAGATGACACAATAGTAACAGTAGAAGCATACAACGAAAAAAGCAGACTACTGTTACAGCAAATTAAATAAAAATGATACAATTTACATCCAAGGATATATAAACTCCAAAATGCAAATTATAGTAAAAGACATAGAAAAACAAGAAATTTAAAGAAAAAGCAAGAAAAACACAATATTTACCACACAATCAAAATTGACAAAAGAACAAAAATAAAATAAAAAAGAATAAAAAAGCGAAAAAAGCAAAAAATAAAACAAAGGAGGAAAACACAATGGAAAACACACCACAAGAAAACATAATAGAAGAACTATTTCAAGCAAGATACGAAAAACTAGACAACATCATAATAAAAAAAATCCACAAGATAAAAGCAACAAATAAAGAAGAAAAAGAAAGCATAAAAAATGCAATAATAATGGAAGAAATGTACAAACAAGGATTCAAAGACGGAATAAACCTCATAATGCAATGCCAAAAATCACAATAAAAAAAGTAAAAATCAAAATTCAAAAACAATAGAAATCCCTAGTAAAAAAGCAACTTTTTTAGCAAAATCACTTGCAAAATCAAGGGTATTTTAGTATAATACAAATGTAGAAAAAACAACGAAAAGAGGGAGAATAAATGGAAGAAACACCACAAAGAAGAGACGGAAAAATAATCGAAAGAGACATCGACAAAGAAATGAGAACAGCATACATTGACTACGCCATGAGCGTTATAGTATCACGTGCACTTCCAGACGCAAGAGACGGATTAAAGCCAGTACATAGAAGAATATTATACGCAATGCACGAAGACGGAATCACATCAGACAAAGCCTACCGTAAATGTGCAAACACAGTAGGATCAGTTTTAGGACGTTACCATCCACATGGAGACAGTTCAGTATATGACGCAATGGTAAGACTTGCACAAGACTTCACAATGAGATATCCATTAGTAGATGGACACGGAAACTTCGGTTCAGTAGACGGCGACAGCCCTGCGGCCATGAGGTACACAGAAGCCAGAATGTCAAAAATTTCTGAGCTTATGCTAACAGACATCGAAAAAAACACAGTAGACTTCATGCCAAACTATGACGACAGATTACAAGAACCAACAGTTTTACCTGCAAGAATACCAGCATTATTAGTAAACGGTTCATCAGGTATTGCCGTAGGTATGGCAACAAACATACCACCACACAACCTATCAGAAGTAATAGATGGAATTATAAAAGTAATTGATAATCCAGAAACAACAATAGAAGAATTAATGGAAATTATAAAAGGACCAGACTTCCCAACAGGAGCAACAATTTTAGGCAAAGAAGGAATCAAACAAGCATATACAACAGGTAGAGGAAAAATCACTATGAGGGCTGAAGCAGAGATAGAAGAAATGAGTGGAAATAGACAAAAAATCATAATCACATCTTTGCCATACCAAGTAAACAAAGCAAAACTTGTTAAAACAATAGCAGATTTATCAAAAGAGAAAAAGATTGAGGGAATCTCAGAAGTAAGAGACGAATCAGACAGAAAAGAAAAGACAAGAGTTGTAGTTGAACTAAAAAGAGATGCACGTCCACAAGTAATTTTAAACCAATTATACAAACACACACAAATGCAAGAAACATTTGGTGCAATAATGTTAGCCCTAGTAGATGGAGTTCCAAAGATACTAACATTAAGACAATGTTTGGACTGCTTTATTGGACATAGAAAAGAAGTAATTTTAAGACGTACAAAATTCGAACTAGACAAAGCCCTAGCGAGAGCGCATATTTTAGAGGGATTAAAAATTGCATTAGACAATATTGATGAAGTAATAAACATTATACGTTCTTCATACGATAATCCAAAAGAAAGATTAATGGAAAGATTTGGCTTATCAGATGTACAAGCACAAGCCATCCTAGACATGAGATTAAAAACATTATCAGGATTGCAAAGAGAAAAAATCGAAGATGAATATAATGAATTAATGAAATTAATTGCACATTTAAAAGATATTTTATCAAGTGCAACATTAGTATATGACATCATAAAAAAAAGAAGAACTATTAGAAATAAAAGACAAATACGGAGACGACAGATTAACAAAAATAGTTCCAGCTGCAGGAGAATTTAATGCAGAAGACCTAATAAAAGAAGAGCAAACAGTAGTAGCCTTAACACACTTTGGATACATCAAGAGAATGCCAATAGACATTTATAGAAGCCAAAGAAGAGGCGGAAAAGGAATAACAGGAATAGCAACAAGAGAAGAAGACTTTGTAAAACAAATATTTACTGCTTCAACTCATGATACAATCTTATTCTTCTCAAATAAAGGTAAATTATATAAATTAAGAGGATTCGAAATTCCAGAAGCAGGAAGAACTGCTAGAGGAACTGCAATTGTTAATTTGTTAAATCTAGATGCAGGAGAAAAAATATCTGCAGTTATCCCAATTCAAAACTTTGCCGAAGGTAAATACTTATTAATGGCAACAAAAAATGGATTAATCAAGAAAACTGCACTTACAGAATATAATTCTGCAAGAAGAACAGGATTACAAGGTATAACACTTAAAGAAGACGACGAACTTATTACCGTAAGACTTACAGACGGTGAGGACAATGTTGTACTTGTAACACATGAAGGTATGTGTATAACATTTGACGAAAAAGAAGTACGTCCAATTGGTAGAGTATCACAAGGCGTAATTGGTATAAGATTAGAAGATGGTGACGAAGTAATTGGAATGGAATCTGTAATTGCTGGCGGAAAAGGTGCAACACTTCTTGCTATAACTGAAAATGGATTTGGTAAAAGAACAGAATTAGACGAATACAGAGTTCAAATAAGAGGTGGAAAAGGTGTTATTACATATAAAATTACACCAAAAACAGGAAAACTAGTAGGTGCTAGAATTGCTACTGAAGAGGATGATGTAATGTTAATTACTGATACTGGTACAATTATTAGACTTAATGTTAAAGATATTAGTGTTCTTGGTAGATCTACTCAAGGTGTTACTTTGATGAGAACTAATGATGGTGGTAAGGTTGTAAGTATTGAAACTTTAACTCCAGAAATAAATGATGTAGAATAAAAAATAGGGATTTGGGGACGGGTCTTCAATCCCTATTTTTTTTTTAAAATTAAAGATACATATCTTTGAATCAATATTTTGTAAAAAAAATAGGGATTGAAGACCCGTCCCCAAATCCCTATTTTTTAAATCTCAAATCTTCTCCAAAGAAATAATAAATATCATAATATCCTGCAATTCTTGAACCAATTCGTTCCTCATAATTCTTAAAAATATCATTAATATTAAGATTTGTAGAAATAATTGTTTTTGTAATTTTGTTATTCAAATTCAAAATTCTAGTATTCAAAATAGTAAACAACTCGCTAAGTTTCATACTATTTAAACTCTCTGTTCCCAAATCATCAATAATCAATAAATCGCAATCAAGAATTGATTGGTAGAAATTGCTATCCAAATTTTTTTGTCTATTCATCTTGAAATCTATTACGCTTTCAAGTAATACAGGCGCTGTTTGATAAATAACAGTTTTGCCTTTTTTTAATAATTCTGCAGCAATGCAATTTGACATAAAACTCTTACCGTAAACCAGTAGAGCCAACAAAAAGCAAATTTTTATAATCAGGATTATCAAAATTATTAACAAATTCAATAGACTTATTTTTGATATTTAAAATATTTCTTCGAGGAGAAATATTAAATCTATACTTTGCTAAATCAACTTCATCAGAAAAAATTAATTCATTAAATTTATTAAAATTCTCTTTATCAATATTAGAAATATTAGATTTATTAAAAGCAACATTTAATAATTTTTGTTTTAAGCAATTACACATTGTAGTTTTATAATTTTTATCCAAAATAAAACCAGTATCATTACAAATTTTGCAATCGTAAAAAGGTTTCAAATAATCAAGACTATAACCATTTTGTATTAAAATAGCCTCTTTTTTTCCTTTTTTAAATTTGCAATTTTTAATTTTAAATTATCAACACTATCAGGTTTAGAGATATTATTTAAAATATTTTTTGCAGTACTAATTCCTAAAGTGCTTAGTTCAGAATCAATTTCTTCAAGACGTGGAATTAATTTATACAAATTTTGTTTTCTTCTATCTAAATCTAATTCAGCATTTAATTTTTTTTGTTCATATTCTTTTAGTAAAGAATTTAAAGTCTCATTTGCCATAAATATTTTATTCCTTTCTGGCCTTAATAGTATAAAAAGGCACGAATAAATTAATTAATATTATAATTATACATTATCATTATTTGCATATAAAAAGTCCAAGTTATCATATTGCCTTTGTTCATAATTAGCCTTTGAAACCTTAGATTTCATTTCCTTGATATCTTTGGTTTGTTTTTTACGTTGTTCCAAAAATGCCTCAACTTGATCAGGAGTTTTTAAATTTCTCTCATGCCAATCTGTTATAATACTATTTATACTCAAAAGTTGGATTCTGTTTATAGGTAGTTCTTTTTAAAGCAATTTCTATAACATTCATATCATATCCAAAATCTAAAATCCAATTTTCAATATAAGCCTCTTCATATTGCGTTAGGCCACCATGTTTTCCAAGTTTTTTTTGCAATAGTCTTTTTAATACTTTTCATTTTTTCTTGTTTTTGATCATAAGCATCTAAATCATTCCAAGTATGAATTTTATTAGAAGCCCAGGCTTCTGCAACTGTTTGTACATAATTTTTTCCTAAAGCAGAACGGTTATAACAATAATTAAATAAAGAAATCATAACTTGTTCATCAAAATTATATTTTCTAAACCATAAATCAATATCGTTGTACCAAGAAGGTCCCATAATTCCTTGAAAATATGTGTTATTAATATGTTCAATTGCTTTCGCTCTAGATTGATTTTTCGCAACATTTTCTATAGTTTCTTTAGACTGAGAAAGATTTGGTTTATATAAATTATTTAACGCAACTTCTTGAAGGTCAACAACTATAAATCCTGTAGTTTTCTTTAAAATTAATTTTTTATCTTCCAAAAATTTTAAACCATCACTAATAGCCTTTACAGGTAAAGACAATTTTTTTGATAAATCATTTATTTTAACGTCTTTTTTGTATTTAGATAGAAAAACTAAATATAAATAAATTTTTAAATAATCACCAGGTAATTCTGGTAAGTAATCAGTAAAAGTAAAAATATGTCTGGAACTTGTGTTTCAGAAAATAATAATTGTTTATCGTTTTGTTCTAGTTTCATTTTTATCCTCCATTAAAATAAATGATTTGCAAATTTCTAATTTGTATAATAGATTATAACTTTTTTAGACAAAAAATTCAAGGAGATTTTTTAAATAAATATAATTTTTGTTTTATTATAAAATTTGATATGTATTTTAAGACATAGATAATGCTTTCTCCATTAAAACCAGAAAAACTAAATAATAATAATGGAAAACAAAATATGAAAAATAAAAATATTTTTATATTTAAATTATGAAATAAATTGACAAAAATAAATATTATTAAATCCCATATTAAATTTAAAAAAAAAAATTGTGCTATATTCTATTACTCCAAATAATTTATTTTTAAAATTATAATTTTGTGGAAAAATAAATTTCATAAAACCTCCTTATAAAAAATAATAAATTAAAAAAAAATAAAAAATAATAAATAAAAAAAATAAATAAAAAAAAATAATAAATAAAAAATAATTAAATTAAAATAAATTAAATTAAAATAAATTAAATTAAAATAAATTAAAATAAAATAAATTAAATAAAAATAAATAAAATAAATTAAATCAAAATAAAAAAAATAAATTAAATTAAAAAAAAAAAATAATTAAAAACGAAATAAAAATTCAAAAAAAATAATTAATAAAAATTTATTTTAAAAATTTAGAAAAGTTACCCACATTTTGTGAAAAATCTGTGGAAACTCCACCCAAAAAAATTCTCTCACAAAAGAATTAGCTTTTTTATTAAGGCATACAAGCCACCAATATAAATAAATTTAGAAAATAAATTAGACGAAGAATAATCAATAGAAAATAAAATTAATAAAATAATTGACACAATAATTTGTATAAATAATAAAGAAAATAAATTTCTAAACCACGCTTTAAAAAACCAAGAAGTAGAATCCAAAGAATTTGATAAAATCGCAAAAGGAGCAATTAAAACAAAAACTTTAATTAAAACATATCTTAAAGAATAAGAAAAAACTAAGTTTAATAAAGAAGCAGAAATAAATCCTTTAATTAATCCATCTAATGAAAATACATCAATAGAAGATGTATCAATAGAAATATTTGTATTAATATCTAAAATTAATTCAGAAAAACAAATATTTTTATTAAATAAATTTTCGCCCAAATTTCGAATTGCCAAAGAAATATTAGAAAAAATATCTAAAAATTGTGACAAAAAAAATAAGAACAATTCATACAAATTCCACAAATAACTAATTTAATTAAAAAACTATGGGGACTTTCTACTTTAGAATAGGTAAAATGTGATAATAAGTATTTTATTGCAAAATATAGAATAGTCCCCAGAAGCAAGGAATTTGCTATCAATAAAATTCCATTAGAGGTGGATGTGCCAAAAATATTTTCAAAATTTTTATCTTGTAAAATATTTGAGTTTATAAAAGTAATATCATCTAATAAATTATATAAATTATTATCTATTGAACTAAATAAATTTCCTAAAATTGTATTTATTGTATCTATTATAATTTGTGTTATATTTGACTGTTCCAAAATTCCTCCTAAAAAATAATTTTAAATTTAATAAATAAAATAAAAATAAAATAAATAAAAAAATAAAATAAATAAAAATAAAATAAATAAAAAAAATAAAATAAATAAAAATAAAATAAATAAAAATAAAATAAATAAAATAAAAAAAAAAATAAATAAAAAAAAATAAATAAAATAAAAAATAAATTAAATTAAATAAAATAAATTAAATAAAATAAAAATAAAATAAATAAAATTAATTTAATATAAATTAACTAATCAAAGATTTTATGGTTGATAAAATTAAATCAATTGCAAGAATAAATGCGTATGAAAATAGGGAACCTTTAATAATCTTTTTACCTAATCTAATTCTTTCTTCATCACCAAAACTAAATTTTTTCATAAAAACACCAGTGCCTACAGCAACAGCCGCAGCAGGTGTAGATAATTTTAAAAGCCAACTTTCTATATTTTCAAAAGCAGAATTAATTTTAGAAATTAATTTCGGTTCACCTAAAGCAAAACAAGAATTTCCAAAAATAAAAAATAAAATAATAGAAAATAAAATAATAAAATTAAAATAAAATAAAATTTTTTTTTAAACTTAACCATAATAAACTCCTTTCAAAAAATTAAATATAAAAAATTAAATAAAAATAAAAAAATAAATAAAAAATAAAATAAATAAATAAAAATAAAATAAATTAAATAAATTCAATAAAATAAATTCAATAAAAAAATTATTTTTTTAAAATAAGGAATCATATTCAATTTTTGAGGATTAAAAATCTTAATTCCATCAGACAAAAAAGTAAGAGCGGTAAAAGTCACAAGATCTCTGGTAAAAAAAATTAGTATCATAAATATAATCACTCTGAAAATAAGAATTAACAGACTCAGAAATATTAGAATTCAAAGAATTCAAACTATTAGTAAAATAATTAAAATTAGTCTCTTTAGCACTCTCAGAAAAAGTTTTAGAAATCTTTTTTCTTATCCTCTTTCCCTAACTGTTTTTGAGCCTCCTCAATAGTAAACAAATCATCAGTCCTAAACCAAATCTTATTAATAAGATTTTTGAGTAACAACCTTAACAGACGCTTCATCCTTCAGCGTATTTTTCAAAGAAGAATAGCTCTGAGTACTAACAATATTAATACACTTAGACTCTCTACTTAACGAAAAAAAATCGCTATCCGTTTTTGTACAATATTTATCATACTCATCGCAAATAAAAGCAGTTTTTCTAACAATGCCACTAGACAAAGAAGACAAAATTTCAGTCTGAAAATCCAACTTCAAATAAGTAGCAATAATTTTAGCCAAAAGGCTATATTCAGAAATATTCATATTCAAAACAACAATTTTCCCAGACGCAACTACATCATGAAAACCCAAAAAATTCAATTTATTTTTTTCAGGAGAAAATGTAGAAAAAACATCATAATCAGAAATAAAAGTATTAGTAATACGAGTAATTTCCGAAATCAAAATACCCTTTGTTCTAGAATCCAAACCTTCAAATTCCTTTTGAAAAAAATTCAAACACTCGTTAAGTTCATAAACTTGTTTATTATTTAATTTAGAAGAAATAAATAAATCCTTTAAAATACAAATCTTTTCTTTATAATAGCCAGGAACAGTAATCAACTTATGCAATTCAGAAAAAGTAACGTAATTATTATTATACAATCTGCACAACTTAATTGCTTCTGCTAAAATCTGCTCTGCCTTATCAAGCCAATAAGATTCTGAATTATTTTCAGAAAACAAAGTCAAAATAGTTTTTAATCTATTTGCCAAAATAAGAGGTTTCAAATTGGGCTTGTGTAAAGGGTTATAATAAACGCCAGAATTCAAGCCGATAACAATTAAATCATCTTGCAAATTATAAAAATTGACATAATTTTTTACTTGATTATAATAATTTCCTTTAACATCTAGAATTAACATTCCTATTTTATCCGTAGGATTTTCACTATTATATTTAATCAATTGTTCGGTAAAAGGATACATTGCCGAAGATGTTTTACCAGATCCAATAGTACCAGTAATTAAAAAATTCTGATACAAACCTTTTTCAGGAATGTAAACTTTTTGCTCACCATTTTTCCCAATTAATAAATTTAATTTTGATGTATTTTCAAATTCATTTTTTTCAGAAATTTTTTTATTAATTGATTTGTCAAATTTTTTATTTAAAAATTTAATTAAAAATTGATTAAAAATACAATTAGAAAAAATAAAATTAGAAAAAATATAAGTGAAAATAAAAATTAATTTAATATATTTCCAAAGAACAGGATTTTTTGAGCAGATATCAAAAGGATGTATTCCATAAGTAATAATAATTTCTTCAGAAATAAAAATAGGATAAAAATGAACAAACGCTATTATACAAGAAATAAAAACAAAAAAAATGCAAAAAATAAATTTACGCTTTAAAATTATAATTCCTCCTTCTTAATTTTTAATTTTGAACCTTGACGAGTATGAAAAATTTTTAATTCGAAAAATGAATAAATTGAATATAAAGTAACAAAAAGATTAATAATAAATATGATAAAAAATAAATTTAATAAACGAGAAATAATATCACCGCCTTACTAATACAAAAAATATACAACATTTTTTTTAATTTGTCTATACTTTTTTAAAAAAATATGATAAAATTTTAATACGATGACAAAAAACGCCTACAAATGCGTCTTTTTGTAAAATAAAAAATTAAGGAAAAACAAATTTAATTTAAATTAGGACCTTAATGGAAAGGAAAGATAGTAACCATGAAATTTAGTAAAGATACAACAATAGGTGAAATTTTAGAAAAAGCACCAGAAAAAGCAGAAATATTATTAGAAATAGGAATGCACTGTTTAGGATGTCCTGCTTCACAAATGGAAACATTAGAAGAAGCATGTGGTGTACATGGTATAGATGTTGAAGAAGTAATAGCAAAATTAAACGCATAAAAAATAAGCCAAAAAGCAAAAGTCAAAAGTAACAAATGGGTTAAAAAATCAATACATTTGTCAAAAAAACACGAAAAATTTAAAAAAATAAAAAAAATTTCAAAAAAATTTGACAAATGTATTGACATTTGAAAAAAAATATAGTAATATATAAAAGCGTTACGGATACGTAACAAAAAATGGTGACGGGCTATTAGCTCAGGTGGTAGAGCACTTGACTTTTAATCAAGTTGTCCCGCGTTCGAGTCGCGGATAGCTCACCAAAAGAACTAAATAATGAATAATTATTTAGTTCTTTGTATATATGGCCCCTTGGTCAAGCGGTTAAGACATCGCCCTTTCACGGCGGAGACATGGGTTCGATTCCCGTAGGGGTCACCAAGAATGCCACTTTAGCTCAGTTGGCCAGAGCACCGCACTTGTAATGCGGGGGTCCTCAGTTCGAATCTGAGAAGTGGCTCCATATGAAAGGTCAGTAATTTTGATTTAATCTTAATTATTGGCTTTTTTATTTTATAAATTTTCGCAACGGACAAAATTTCAAATTTGTTCCAAGTAACTCTAATATAAAAGGGAGGCACTAAATGAATAAAGTAATAATAGTAACAGGAGCATCAAAAGGAATAGGCAAAGAAATATCAAAAGAACTAGCGAAAAAAGGAAACACAATAATAGCAAACTACAACAAATCAGAAAAAGAAATAAAAGAACTACAACAAGAACTAGAAAAACAAAACATCAAAATAGACATATATAAAGCAGACGTCTCAAAAAGAGAAGAAGCCACAAACCTAGTAAAATACACAATACAAAAATACGGAAAAATAGACGTGTTAATAAACAATGCAGGAATATCACAAATAAAAGAATTTACACAAATAACAGACGAAGACTGGAATAACATGATAAATACAAACCTAAACTCAGTATTTTACATGTCACAAGAAGCATGCCACAACATGATACACAACAAAAAAGGATGCATAATAAACATATCATCAATATGGGGAATAACAGGAGCGTCATGTGAAGTACACTATAGTGTAAGCAAAGCAGGAGTTGACGCACTAACAAAAGCACTAGCAAAAGAATTAGGGCCATCAAACATAAGGGTTAACTCAATTGCACCAGGAATAATAAACACAGAAATGAATGCACATTTAAGCGAAGAAGAAAAACAAAACATAGAAGAAGAAATTCCATTAGAAAAAATAGGGAAATCAATCGATATAGAAAGATGCGTAGAATGGTTAATTAAAGATGAATACACCACAGGACAAGTAATATCAATAAACGGAGGGTGGAATATATAAAACAAAAAAATCTGAAAAACAAAGCTTTTCAGATTTTTTATTTATGCTTCATGAACTTTCCTTTTATAATTACCAGATAATATTTTTGGAAAATAAGTAATAATTTTATACACTGCCAAGCGAATTTTTTTGCTCCATAAATAAGACTTTCTAAGTTTTCTAGCACTACCCAAAGAAACAGGCTCGTCCTCCAAAACTATTAATTCGGCTTGTTTTTTCTCCAAATTGAAAGTATAATTTTGACCATCATTATTATCCCATTCATCATTACCATTTCTAAAGCAAAAATTAAAAGAATCACCTTCACCCAAGAAAATTTCAGCTTGGAAACCTAATTCTGTTTTTTCCATTTTTACTTCGTTTAAATTATCCCAATTAATGCCAAATCCATAATGAATATAGACTTCTTCAGCATTTTCTTGAAAAAATTTTCCTGTATATGATATTTTTACATTACTATTTTCTACTAATTTATCTGTATTAAAAAAAATATTTTTTACTAACTCCATCGAATATCTCTCCTTATTTATCTTTTGCTACAAGTATTATAATATTAAATTCGATAATGTTCAAGTGTTTTTTGTAAAATTTTTAGAAAATTTGCAATTTTTTGTTACTTAAATGATATTTTAAATTTAAAAGAAATATTGTAAAAGAAAGCAGAATATGATATTATGTAGGTGTACAGCAGAAAAAAATTAAACTGAATTTATGTATTGAGAAAGGAAAAAATACATGGAAAAAAGTAAATTAAAATGGGAAGATTTAGAAAAAAACGCAAGATATGAACCACTAGAAGAGGAATTAGAAGAAACAAGAAAGCAAAAAAAAAGAAGCAAAATAAAAATGGAAAAGCAAGAAAACAAAAACATAGAAAAAATAATAAATTTACAAGAAATAAATAGAAAGAACAAAGAAGAACAAGAAAAAATAAGATTAAAGACAGAAATAGCAAATTTAAAAAAAACAAGAAAAAAAGAAACAAGAAAACAATAAAAACAAGAAAAAATCAAACAACAAAGACAAAAACAAAAAAACAAAAAAATTCAAAAACAAGAAAAACTAAAAAACCCAGAAATAATAAAGAAAAGAAATAAAAATAAAAAAACCATAAAATTAATAAGCATAGTATTTGCAATAATAATAGCAATATTTTCAGTAATATTTGCAATAACAAACATAAACAATGCAAACATAACAAAAGGTGTAAAAATAGAAGGAATAGACGTATCTGGATTAACAAGAGAACAAGCAAAAGAAAAATTAGAAAGCATATATAGCGAAAAAAAAGAAAAAAGATATAACACTAAAATACGAAGACTTTGAAACAACCATAGCTCCAGAAACATTAGAAACAAACTACAATATAGAAAAAGCAACAAACGAAGCAATTTTAGTTGGAAAAAGCGGAAATATAATAACAAATAATTATGGCATATTTTTTGCATTAATAGGAAAGAAAAACATAAAAGTAGAAACAACAATTAATGAGGAACAAACAAAACAAGCAATAGAAGACATACAAACAAATTTACCAGAAACAATAGAAGAGCCAGACTACTATATAGAAAATGACAAATTAATAATAACACCAGGAAAAGAAGGACTAAAAATATTAACAGACAAACTTCTAACAGAAATAAAAGAACAACAAAAAAATATAAATACAAATCAAGAAACAATAGAAATACCAGCAGAAAAAGCATGGCCAAGCAAAGTAGACATAGACAAAATCCATCAAGACATTTATAAAAAAGTTCAAGACGCATATATAACAAAAGACCCAGTAGAAGTTCATCCAGAAGTAATAGGAATAGATTTCAATATAGAAGATGCAAAAAAAATACTAGAAGAAAATAAAGAACAATATGAAATACCATTACAAATAACAAATCCACAGGTAACACTATCAAACTTAGGCTCAGAAGCATTTCCAGAAAAAATAAGTTCATATTCAACAAGATATGATGGTGGAGATAAAGACAGGTCAACAAACCTAGAAATAGCATGTAAAAAAATAGATGAAAAAATAGTGTTGCCAGGTGAAACATTTTCATATAATAAAACTTTAGGAGCAAGAACAACTAAAGCAGGGTACAAAACTGCAAAAGTATATGAAAATGGGGCAGTTGTAGATGGAATAGGTGGAGGAATTTGCCAAATTTCTTCAACATTATACAATGCAGTTTTAAAAGCAAATATGCAAACAGTAGAAAGAAGAAACCATCAATTTATAACCTCATATGTGCCAGAGGGCAGAGATGCTACAGTAGCATATGGTGTAACAGATTTCAAATTTAAAAATACAAGAAAATACGCAATAAAAATAAAGGCAACTGCATCAAACGGAGTTGCAACAATATCAATTTATGGAATAAAAGAAAATCCAGAATACAACATAACTTTTGAAACAAAAACCATTTCAACAATTCCGGTTACAGAAAAATATATTGAAGATAATACAATAGCAGAGGGAACAGAGGAGATAAAACAGAAGGGAGCAAATGGTTGCGTTACGGAAACTTATATAATCAAGAGTCTTAATGGTCAAGTGGTTTCTAAGGATTTACTCTCAAAAGATACTTATAGTGCAATGCAAAGAATTATATTAAAAGGTACAAAAAAAAAGAATTAGAAAAGTGGGGAAAAATCTCCACTTTTCTTTATAACTACCAACAATATAAAAGATATGTTGAAAATGTCAAGTATTTTTATAAATTTAAAAAAAAACAACCTACCAACATTCTTGTTAGTAAGTTGTTATTTTTGGTGCATCATCTCGGTTTCGAACCGAGGACCTTCAGATTAAGAGTCTGCTGCTCTACCAACTGAGCTAATGATGCAAAACCTAAATTACCTTCTTATTATAGCGTTTATAAATGCAGATGTCAAGAGATTTTAACAAAAATGTCTTATGAACCACAATGTAAAAAAAAGACATTTTTGTATTCATTAATTCAAAGCACGTGCTTTAACAACAAAACGTCTAGTAGCCTTAGAATTTGCATTATCATAATAGCAAGTAATTAAAGTTAAATCAATATTACCATTCGTTTTCTGACTAGTACAAGAATTATCATCAGGACTAACAATATCTGTAGCATAAACAGAATAATTCAAAGTTTTATTATATAAATCTGTAAGTTGAACAATATCACCAATCTTTATATTAGGCAATTTGCTAAAAAATTTAGTAGACTTATAATTATGACCTAAAATAACCAGATTGCCAACTTGATTTGGGTTAGAACCCCAATATTTTGTTAGACCAATTTTTAATAACGAATCAGAATAATTAGAAAGTATAGGATACTCAATTCCTAAACTTGGGATATTTAAATTAGCAATAATAGAATACTCTTCGCCATCACTTGTAGTAAGAATTTCACCATGAGGATAATCTGTTGAATTTATAATTGCTTCAGTATCATTTTCTAATGTATTTTGATTATTTAATTCTAATTCATTATTTACAATTTGATTTTCTGTATTTTGACTAATAGGCGTTTTTTGGTAGAAAATAATGTAAAAAAAAATTAAAAATATTAATAATATCAAAAAAAAATAATATTACACAAATAATAATATGCCTTGAAGTATTTGCTTTTAAATTTCTCATTGTTATTCTCCTTTAAATAAAGGATGCAACATCAAGTTACATCCTTAAATTTTAAATTCCTTTTAAATTATTATATTTTTTATATGCAAATATTCCGCCACCTAATATGAAGAATATTGCAACAATAATTCCTATACTTGAACCAGTATATGGCAATTTGCCAGGTGCAGTTGTTGAATCTTCTTCAGGATCTGCTTTTGGATTTGGGTTATCTTTATTTGTTGTATCTCCTGAATTAGAGTTACCTCCATTTTGATTGCTATCATTGTCAGTTGATGGATTTGAACTGTCTTGAGGTAAGTATTCAAATTTTATATTGTATTTTATAGCATATGCTGCAGCCAAGGAATTTTGATAACAATATATTGTTAAGTCTGTATTGTGATTTTTAAATATAGATTCTGTATCTGATATAGTATAAAATCCAATCTTTTTAACATTATCAAGTATTGTTATTTTTTTCAAATTTGGACAGTTTGAAAATGCATCATGTCCGATTTCTTGAACAGAACTTGGAATATTAATTTCAGTTACACCAGTATTTGCACAAAGATAATCAGGAATAACAGTTAAACCATCCTCAAAAGTAATCTTGGTAATACTTGAGTTATTCAAACATGGCGTCACTGCACCGTTTTTTTAAAGTTTTAGGAATGGTTAACTCAGTTAAACTAGAACAACCTTTAAAAACATCAAAAGAAATACTTGTAATACTACCTAAATTAACTTTATTCAATTTAGTACAGTTTGAAAATGCATCATGTCCAATTTCTTGAACAGAACTTGGGATATTAATTTCAGTAATACCAGTATTTGCACAAAGATAACTAGGAATAACAGTTAAACCATCCTCAAAAGTAATCTTGGTAATACTTGAGTTATTCAAACATGGCGTCACTGCACCGTTTTTTAAAGTTTTAGGAATAGTCAACTCAGTTAAACTAGAACAACCTTTAAAAACATCAAAAGAAATACTTGTAATACTACCTAAATTAACTTTATTCAATTTAGTACAGTTTGAAAATGCATCATGTCCAATTTCTTGAACAGAACTTGGGATATTAATTTCAGTAATACCAGTATTTGCACAAAGATAACTAGGAATAACAGTTAAACCATCCTCAAAAGTAATCTTGGTAATACTTGAGTTATTCAAACATGGCGTCACTGCACCGTTTTTTAAAGTTTTAGGAATAGTCAACTCAGTTAAACTAGAACAACCTTTAAAAACATCAAAAGAAATACTTGTAATACTGCCTAAATCAACATTAGTAAGTTTTGTACAGTTTTCAAAAGCACAGTGGTTAATCTCTTTAATAGATTCAGGAATTACAACACTTGTAATATTAGAAGCACCTTTAAAAGCATTATCACCTAAAGATACAACCGTTTTTTCCCTCCAATGTACCAGGTACAGTAACACTACCAGACAAAGCAGAAGCATTAGTACAAACCAAATCTGTAACCTGTCCAGCATCATTTAACTTATACTCAAAAAGAAACTGAAATTCCATTAAGAGTAGAAGTAGCAATTAGTGTATCTGAAGCATTAACTAGTGTAGGATATACAAGTAATGCAACAGTACAAAATAATAAAATAAATAAAATTTTCAATGTACGAGACATTTTTTTCCTCCTTTGTGTGTATAAAACACTAAAAAATTTGCTTTAAACTAGCAATTAAACTATAACATTAAAAAATAAAAAAGTAAATACTTTTTTTCACAATATTGTGTGAAAAAACAACAAAAAAGTAACAATATTATATGTTGAACAAGAACATAAAAAATAGATAATAAAATAGAAGTTTTATAGAGGCAGAAAGATATGGAAGCAGACAACAGAAAAAAACTAATTATAGATATGATAAACTTATTAGCAAACAGATAAAATTATGTAAACATTTTTTTAAAAATACATTGACAATTTCAAAATAAAAAGATAAAATAGTATATGTAAAATAAAGAAAGAGGTGGGAAAAATGCTAAAAATATACAGCACAAACATAGAAACAAACAAAATAGAAGAAATAAAAAGAAATCAAAAAAGGAAGTTGGATAAATTTAGTAAACCCATCGGAAAACGAAATAAAAAAGGTATGTGAAAATGTTAATATACAAGAAGATTTTATAAGAGATGCACTTGATTTTGAAGAAAAAGCAAGAATAGATAACGAAGAAGACGACGGAACAATACTATTTGTAGTAGACGTACCAATAATAGAAAAAAACGAAGAAAACGACGTATACACAACAATGCCATTAGGAATGATAGTAGTAAGAGACGACTACTTCATAACAGTATCATTACGAAAAAACAAAGTAATAGAAGACTTCGAAAAAATGAAAATAAAAAACTTCCAAACATACAAAAAATCAAAACTAATATTCCAAATGCTATACCTAAACTCATCATACTACCTAACATACCTAAAACAAATAAACAAAGAAACAGAAATAGCAGAATACATATTAAAAAAATCAATGAAAAACAAAGAACTACTAAAATTACTAAGTTTAGAAAAAAGTTTAGTATACTTCACAACATCACTAAAATCAAACGAACTAGTCATGGAAAAAACACTAAGAGGCAAAATAATAAAACTATATGAAGAAGACGAAGACATACTAGAAGACGCAATCACAGAAAACAAGCAAGCAATAGAAATGGCCAAAATATACAGCGACATCCTAACAGGAACAATGGACGCATATGCATCAATAATATCAAACAACCTAAATGGAGTAATGAAATTTCTAACATCAATAACAATAGTACTTGCAGTACCAACAATGGTATCAAGTTTCTGGGGAATGAACGTAAACATACCATTCCAAAACAGCAAATTTGGATTCCCAATAATGATACTAATCTCAGTAGCATTAACACTAATCGTAACATGGTGGCTAAAAAAGAAAAGATATGTTAGACTAAAAAACAAAAAAAGAGATTCAAGTTTAAATTATAACTAAAAAAATCTCTTTTTTCAATACATTTTATAAAAATTAATTAATTTCATCACCCAAAATATCCCTAATTTTTTGCAACTGAACCTTCAAATTAGAATAAACAGAAGAACCAATAGAAGTATCACCACTATCATAATTAGCAATAGACTTCTCAATATCCAAAATTTTAAACTTATGAACCTTAGAGGCAGAATTCTTATACATATAAATAGGAACATAAGAAACCTTATTAATCAAAATTTTGCCATCAGAATCCTTAGTAATATCCAAATTCAAAATAGCAGAATCCCTAGTAATCTCAGCCCTTTGGTCTGCAGTAAAATTACCCAAAGCATACACAACAAAAACATCTTTAGTAGAACCATCATCTAAAGTAATAGTTTTCTTTTCCATAGACTCAAGAACATGAGGATGATTACCAAGGATAATATCAACACCACTCTTAAACAAAAAATCCGCAAGTTCTTTTTGCTCATCATTAGCAGAAGTCTTATACTCAGTACCCCAATGCATACAAGCAACAATCATATCAACATTTTGCTCCTTAGCCTGCTTAATTTGTTTAGAAATCAAATCTTTATCAATCAAATTCAAACAAGACGGTTTATCAGAAGGAACAGGAATCCCGTTAGTTCCGTAAGTATAATTGATAAAAGCAATTTTTACACCCTTAACATCCTTAATTAAAATTTTATCCTGGTCTTCAGCAGACTTATAAGTACCCAAATGAGAAATTCCAACATTATCTAAAACATCAATAGTTCTACAAATACCAGAATAACCATAATCTAAAGCATGGTTACCAGCCAAAGAAATAACATCAACGCCAATATCTTTTAAACCAGTAGCCAAACTATCAGGAGAATTGAAAACCGGATAATTGCTATAACCCCTATCTTCACCTGCAAAAGTCGTTTCCAAACTTCCTATAGTAATGTCTGCACTACTTGTATAATCTTTAATATCATCATAAACATAAGAAAAATCATATTGTTTAGTGCTACTATTATAAGCATCCCAATATTGAGTATTATGACATAAAGTCTCTCCAATTGCAGTCATAGTAAAATTGATAGGCTCAATCTTTTCTTCTACAGTTTCACTTTCAACCGAAGAATCTTGAATAACGTTTGTACTATTAAAAAAATCTGATTTTATAAGTACCAAAAGGCATAAAACAAAAATCAAAAATAATAAAATAAATAATAAAAATTTTTTCAACATTATCACCCTTTATTTTTAAATTTATAACAACATTATCATAAAAATAGAAAAAAATCAACAAAAAATTAAACTAAATACCACCAAAACAGTTGACTTATGGTGGTATTTAGTTTAAAATATATATGGAGACTAACTATTAATTGTCAATAGAAATATTAAAAAAAATTTTTAATATTTTTTATAAATAAAAATTTCCATGATTAATAACAGTTTTAAGGTAATTTTTAAAACTGGTAATAATTGGAAATATGTACTTTGAAAATTGTTAACTATTTTTAAATGTAGTGTTTGTTGTAAGCAATTTAAATATTACCCTTGTTAATTTATGAGAAACATGTCCAATTACATTTAAATATGATTTGCCCTGAGCCAATTTCGTGGTATAATATTGGTAGAAGGTATCATCATTCCAAATAATTAGTTGTGCTGCACGATTAATTGCATAACGCAAGTATTTAGAGCCTCTTTTAGATATTTTGGTATTAGTAGCATTAAAATTTCCAGATTGTCTAACAGATGGATCTAAACCAGCAAAAAGCAAGTAATTTTGTAGATGTGCTGAAGCGAGTAATATCGCCAATTTCACTAATAATGATGGCACCTAACCAATTACCAATACCTGGAATAGAAGAAATTGGGGAATTTAGACTTTCCATAATATTGGTTATTTCAATATCGAGCAAATTTATTTGTTTTTCAAGCATTTGGATTTGCTCGATTAACATTTTAATTTGAATACCGATTGCAGGGTTGTCCATTGCAATAGAGTTTTTGGCAAGTTCTTTAAGAGTAATTGCTTTATCTTGCTTAAAATGTCCTCTTGATGCAGAATATAATAAATTAGTCAAAGCGTCAATTCTAGTATTAGCAATAATTCTAGCTGTTGGATATTTAGAAAGTAATGCATAAGATGACTTAATATGCAAATTATTATTAAAGAAATTGGCTAATTCAGGAAAGGCAATATCTAAGCATGTAACTAATTGAACTTTGGATTTAGACTGAGATTTCTTAACATCAAATTTAAATCTGCAAATAGTTTTTAATTTGATAAGCTGAATATCTTTTTCAGTAATTAAAGTATAATGTCCTAACATAAGACATTGAGCTATTAAAAAAGTATCAATCTTATCATTCTTAGTTTTTCTAATATTAGAAGAACGAAGAGAATCAGTTTGAATTGGATTAATACGACCAATCTTGAAACCTTTTTCAAAAAAGAAAAGTAGTGAGATTGTCGCCATAAATACCAGTAGATTCTAAGCCTACTAAACAATTAGACAAATCAAAATCCTTAAAAGTATTAATGAATAAATTGAAACCTTGATTATCATTAGTAAATTTAAATGGGTTAATAAGCACTTCACCATCTGAGTTAACACCAGAAGCAAAGTGAGTAGATTTGGCAATATCAATGCCGATAAAGATCATAAAAGATCAACTCCTTGAATTTATATTTTAACACTTGTGACGATTCGACTTAGTTTTAGCCTTGTAACCTTGCTGGATATAAAGAGTCAAAGCCCTATCTAACTAATAACCAATAAAGCGTAAAACTGTGGCAATAGTCTCCTTTAAAAATAGTCTAGCTATAAGGAGTTTATAAAAGTCCACAGTGTTAATAAATTAATTATACAATGAATTTAATTCAAAGTAAAATTATGTTAATTATTTAAAATTAAAATATAAAATAACGGTACCATTAAACCAAAATTTTTAGAAATAAAAATAAAATAATTAATGGAGAAAGGTAAGTATAATATATTAAATTTTAAACTTTATTATATTATACAAGGAGTTTACTATGATATATACATATAATGAACTGTTATTAAAATATAAAAGTGCATACCAGATAGAAAAAGCAGTTAAAAATAGTGAGGTATATAAAATTGAAAAAGGAATATATTCAGACACACCAAGTGCACATTATTTAGAAATTACAATGAAAAAATATCCTTACGGAGTATTTACATCTTATTCAGCCTACTATTATCACAACTTAACAGACGTTATTCCTAAGGTAATGTATTTAGCCACAAACAGAAATGGAACATTAATTAAATCAGAAAAAATAAAACAAATTCGTATGAAAAATGAACTATATAATTTGGGAAAAACTCAGATTGATTATGAAGGAATAAAAATAAATATTTATAATAAAGAAAGAATGCTAATTGATTTGGCCAGAAATAAAAATCAAATAGGTTATGATTTATATAAAGAAATAATATCTAATTATAGAAAATTAGCAAATTCATTAAATACTCAAAAGATAGAAGAATATTTACAATATTTTGTAAATGGAGATAAAATTTTTGAAATTATACAAGATGAGGTGTTTTAATGTATATATATGAATTAGTAAATAAAAATATGTAGCAGCAGGTTATTCAGAAGAAGATGCGATTCCAAAAGTTGCTCAAGATATTATTTTGCTTAAAATTGGAAATAGTAAATATAATAAAAATATAACTGTAAAAGGCGGAGTTGTAATGCATAACATTTCTAAAAAAATATGCGTCGCGCAACTAGAGATATGGATATTGATTTTATAAAATATTCTTTGGAAGACAAATCAATTCTTAATTTTATAAAAGAATTAAATAATACAAATGATGGAATAAAAATAAAAGTTACAGAAAAAATTGAATCATTACATCATCAAGACTACAATGGAAAAAGAGTTTATATACAACTAACTGACAAGAAAAAGTACTCAATAAATTCAAAACTAGATATTGGAGTACATAAATATTTTGATATGAAACAAGATAATTATTATTTTGATTTTAACATAATAGATAAAAGTGTTAGTTTACTTATAAATTCTAAAGAACAAATAATTGTTGAAAAATTAAAATCATTATTAAAATTTGGTATTACTTCCACGAGGTTTAAAGATATTTTTGATTTTTATTATTTAATTAATAATGAAAAATTAGATAAGGACAAGCTAATAAAATACATAGATATTTTAATTTTTCAAGATGAGAATATGCGTGAAAATACATTAGAAGATATAAATAAAAGATTAATAAATATATTAAATAATCGAAGATTTCAATCAAGACTTAATACTGCAAATAACAATTGGCTAGAGATACCTATAAAAGATGTTATCGATAATATTTTAGTGTATTTTAGTGGATTAATAAAAGTTATAAATTAGAAGAACTCGTAAAAATTAAAAAATAAAAAATTTAACCTAAACAATATTACAATTCGAAGACTTTTAATATAAGAAAAAGGAGAAAATTGATGAAAATAAAAGATAAGAAAAAATTCATAACAACAACCGCAATAATAATTCTATCAATACTAATAATAATAGGATTTATAATAACCACAATAAGAGACCAAAAACACAAAACAGAAGCCACACAAGGACAAGCAATAGAAGAAGAAACAATATTAGAAGCACAAATAAGTAACAACGAAACAGACGAAAACACACCAGTAGACGAAAACATAATAGACGAAAAAGCCATAAAAGAAAGCAAAGTAGAAAATGAAAAAAAAAGAAAAAAAGACAACAAAAACAAATACTACATAAAAAAAATAAATAATCAAGCAAATGTAGTAACAATATACACAAAAGACTCAGAAGGTAACTACACAGTCCCAGTAAAAGCAATGGTTTGCTCAATAGGAACCGCAACGCCAACAGGAGGAAAATACAAACTAAATGGAACAAAACATAGATGGCACACATTATTTGGACACACACCAGGAACATATGTATATGGACAATATACAACCGCAATTGTAGGAAACATAATATTCCATTCAGTACCATATACAACAAAAGGAAATCCATCAACACTAGAATATGCCGAATATGATAAACTAGGAACAAAAGCATCAGCAGGATGTATACGTCTAACAGTTCAAGATGCCGCATGGATTTACAACAATATAACAACAGGAACAATTGTTGAATTTTATTATGACTCAAATCCAGGACCACTAGGAAAACCAAGTGCACAAAAAATATCATGGAACACAGAATGCAGAGGTTGGGATCCAACAGATTCAAATTCAGAAAATCCTTGGAAAGACAGCAATCAAGCAACAAAGCAAGAACCAAGTGCACAACCAACAAATAACAATACACAACCGACAAATAATAACACACAACAAAATACAAATAATCAGAACCAAAACAAACAAGAAGAAAAAAAATCAAATAACCAAATTCAAAACAATCAAGAAGAAACAAAAAACAATACAATAGAAAACAATAATACAATCGAAAATAAAATAAACAATAAAACAGAGGTGAATAGCACAACACAGGTTAATGTAAAGAACATTGTAACAAAAATGTAAAACAAAAAAATAATAAAACGCTACAAAATACGAGCCGTAAGTAATAGTAAGTAGCCCCTAAATAAGATATTTACAAATAAAAAATTAAAGTATATTATATAGTAAGAATAATCCAAAAAACATATCAAAATAAATACGGCATGAAAATTAAGGGGGGAAAATATTAATGAGCAAAAAGATAATAAACATTTTATTTTTGTCAGTCATTATATTAGTTATATATAGTATTAAACCAGTAAAAGCAGATAGTAACTTAATATATGACGTTGTTTTATTTTGGGGACAATCAAATATGGTTGGGTATGCTGGAATAAAAAGAACCAGAAAAACAAAGAGATACAAGATATGATTATACAGATAATAATTCTATTAAAAGGTTTGCAAGTGAAACTCAAATAAGTCCAATGCTTTTACAAAATAGTACGCAAATGAATTACACTAAGATAAATCAAACATCACAAACAGCATATGAATACTTATACGAAAGTAATACATTGAAAGAGTTAGATTCATCAACAAATATAATAGGAGAAAAACTAAAATATGATGTTAATACAAAAACCATGTTAAGTAATCAAACTCCAGCGTCATTAGAAAAATCATGTGGAACAAACATGATACCACAATTTTGTAAACAGTATTATGAAAAAACAGGGCATGGAGTTATAGTAATTTTTGCCGCTAATGGAGGAGAAAAAATAGAAAACTTTTTACCATCAGACAACCCAAATTATGGAGATTCAAAGGAAGATAAGCACTTATATGAATCTATGACTTTAAAATACAATAGTGCAATAAAATATTTAGAAAATAACAATTACAATATTGGTTCAAAGTTATATGTAGTATTTCAAGGTGAAACAAATACAAAAGTACAAAATGAAATAACAGATGAAGAAGCAGAAAATGTAAAAAAGAAAATATATAGAAAATTATAAAACCATTCATGAAAAGTTAAAAGAAGATACAGGTATTGAAAAAGGAGCAATTGTTTTAACTTCAGGGGTACCAGGATTAAGTTCATGGTATAAAGGAATAGAGATTATAAATGAAGCACAACAAAAATTGATAAATGAAAATGATGATATTATATTAGGATCTTCATTTGCATTTGATAACTATATTCAAATGAAAATGAATATAATGTAGATACTTATACTAATTCAAAATATACAGATTCAAACGGAAATAAATTAGATTGGTATACAGCAGTAAAATATGCGCGAGAAAGTGTTTGTTATAACGAAAATCCAACTTACAATAATGACATACATTTCACATCTGCTGCACTTTCACAAATAGGAAATGATGTAGCAAATGCATTAAGTCAAAAAGATGACTATAATTATAATAATAGTGACTATAAAAAAACTATGTCTAGTTGCCCAGACCCTTTTATTTTTTATAATGAAAAAGATGGATATTATTATCTATTTCATACTAATATTTTAGGGTACATATATACCAACAATATTTTATATTATTATAAATCAAAAGATTTAAAAAATTGGAGAAAAAAGTAGTAGCAATGTAAATCCTATGGAAGAAAACGGAATATATGTAAAAGATAAAAATGGAAATGAAATAACTGATAGTAATGGAAATAAAATTAGAAAAAGGACAAATTTTTGGGCGCCAGAAGTATATAAACATAATAATAAAATTTATATATTTTATTCATCTTTTCAATTAAAAAATGAAGATGAAATTATAAACAGTGCAGTTAATGGGGTATCAACAGTTACGCCGGTAAGGCAATCATATATAAGCGTTTTAGTTGGAGACACATTTGAAAGTACATTTACAGAACAAAATTCAAAGTTATTTGAATTTAAAAATTCAGTAATAGATGCAAATGTATTATTTGATGATGATGGAAAAATATATTTATATTTTGTTGAAGATCAAGTAGTTAGAGGAAATGAAAGATCTAGTTGGATTTATGGAGTACAACTAAACAATGAATTAAATAATACAGTTGGAGAGCCAGTAGTTTTACTTAATGCTACATTGAATTGGGAGAAAAAAACAGGAAATAGATATTGGACAGAAGGACCATGTGTAATAAAAAATGACGGAAAATACTATATGATGTATTCAGCAAATGGATATATGAGCAATTATTATAGTGTGGGCTATGCTGTTTCAAAATCTCCACTAGGAAAATATGATAAAAAAGATAATGGAGATGAAACAAGTACAGAGAATTTATTATTAGTAACAGATGGAAAAACTGTATTTGGACCAGGACATAATAATATCTTTTCTACACCAGATGGTTCATTATATACAGTATATCATGTTTTAAATAAAAATGTATCAAACGAAAGTTATAAATCAAGAAGTCTTGCATTTGATAAAATAATTTTTAAAGATGAAAAAATATATATAAATGGACCAACAACAGGAATACAACCAATACCTAGTGGAATTAATGGCTATTCAACTGTAGAAACAGATAAAATAAGCATTATAGCAGAAGGCAATACAGAATGTTTAAATAACGGAATTAATAACTATAGTAGATTAAGCAAAGAAAAATTGTACTTTAAATAATAAATTAAAGGACAATGAATATGATATTGAGTGTAAATTCAGCACAGTCCAGGACATAAAATATATATGGTTGTATCCAGTTTACAATGCTACAAATGAAACTTACCTATATCAGCGGATTTACTAATTAATAATAGTATAAGTATTAAAGATATAAATTTAAATTTATTAGAAAGTTCAAAAAAACCAGCAGTAATAGATTTAAGCAATTTAAATTTGGAAGAAGAAATTAATAATGTAAAAATAGCCTTTAAGGGAAGTAAAAGTACAGCACTTTCAGAAATAACATTTGAAAATAAAAAAGATACTACACCACCAATAGCACCACAAATACTAGCAAAACTAGAAAATTCCTCTGGAAATATTTATGAAAATGGAAGTTGGACAAATAAGAAAATATATGTAGAACTTTCAAGTAACGATATGAGTGGAATAAGTAAATACGAATGGAAAGAAGGAGAAGATGGTGAGTGGAAAACAGATTTTCTTACAACTACAGATGGTATTGGAAAAATAACTTTTGGAAATGATAGAGATTCAACAATATATTTTAGAGCAATAGATGCGGCAGGAAATGTTTCTGAAACAAGTTCAATTATTATTAGAAAAGATACAGCAGTACCAACATTATCAAGTATAAATGTAATAAGTCCAAAATCAGGAACATATAAAGAGGGAAAAACAATAAAATTAGCAACATATAGTGAAAATATATACGGAGATGAAAATAAATCAGAAATAATATCAAACACGGCACCAAAATTAAAATTAAAATTTGGAAGTGGAATAGAAAAAATAGCAAAATTTGGTGGTGTAAATGGAAATAAAATAACATATACATATCAAATAGAAAGTGGAGATAAAGGAGAATTAAAAACAACAAATTATAGTGGAAATGTATATGATGAAGCAGGAAATATTTTAACAGTAGTAAACCAAAATATAGGAGGAAACAGTATAATTGCAGATGCAATAAAATCAGGCTCATCCAATGATTCAGGGATTCAAGATCCGTCAAATGAAACAACAGAAGATGACAAAAACGAAAATGAGAATACAAATAAACAACCAACAGATAAAATCGAAAACGAGAAATATCCAGGAAAAAGAAAGCAATATAAATAAAAAACAAAATAAGGATGTATTATCAGCTACGATTTTACCAAGAGCAGGAAAAACAACCATAATAACATCAATACTAATATTTAGTGTGTTGGCAGTAGTATTTTATTATAAATATAAAAAATATGAAGAATAGAAATATTATACATAAAAGAAAATCTGGAAATGATAAAACATTGACCAGATTTTTATATGATTTCTGTATGAAAATGTCTCAAACAGAACCGTCCCCAATGAGACATTGCAATTTTTATAAAAAGATGTTATACTATAGCAGACGAAAAAAAAGAAAATTAGGAGGAAAACAATGTTAAATGCAATCGGAGTAACAGTACGATTTGGAAAAAGAGTACTATTTGAAGACGTAAACATAAAATTTGGAAAAGGAAACTGCTACGGAATCATAGGAGCCAACGGAGCAGGAAAATCAACATTCCTAAAAGTACTATCAGGAGAAATAGAACCAAGCAAAGGAGAAGTAACACTAGAAAAAGGAGAAAGACTATCAATATTAAAACAAGACCACTTTGCATTCGAAGAAAACACAGTAATAGACACAGTAATGATGGGAAACAAAGAACTATATGACATAATGAAAGAAAAAGAAGCAATATATGCAAAACCAGACTTCACAGAAGAAGACGGAATGAAAGCCGCAAAACTAGAAGAAAGATTTGCAGAACTAGACGGATGGAACGCAGAATCAGACGCCGCAATGCTACTAAACGACTTAGGAATAATACCAGAAAACCACTATAAATACATGAAAGAAATAGAAGCAAGAGAAAAAGTAAAAGTATTACTAGCACAAGCACTATTCGGAAACCCAGACGTATTACTACTAGACGAACCAACAAACGACTTAGACCTAAAAAGCATAAACTGGCTACAAGAATTCCTAATCAACTTCGAAAACACAGTAATAGTAGTATCACACGACAGATACTTCCTAAACAAAGTATGTACACACATAGCAGACGTCGACTTTGGAAAAAATAAAAGTATATCCAGGAAACTACGACTTCTGGTACGAATCAAGTCAATTAGCACTAAAACAAATGAAAGAGCAAAACAAGAAGAAAGAAGAAAAAATAAAAGAATTACAAGACTTCATAGCAAGATTCAGTGCAAACGCATCAAAATCAAAACAAGCAACATCAAGAAAGAAAACACTTGAAAAAATAGAACTAGACGAAATAAAACCATCAAACAGAAAATATCCATATGTAGACTTCAAACCAGACAGAGAACCAGGAAGAGAAATATTACAAGTAAAAAATATCTCAAAAACATATGAAGGAATAAAAGTATTAGACAACGTATCATTTACTGTAAAACAAGACGACAAAATAGCATTTTTAGCAGACAACGAAATAGCAAAAACAGTCTTATTCCAAATAATATCAGGAGAAATGGAACCAGATAGCGGAGAATTAGTATGGGGAACAACAATAACAAAATCATACTTCCCTAAGGACAACAACTACTTATTTGACACAGACGAAAACATAACAGAATGGTTAAGAAAATACTCAAAAGACCCAGACGAAACATATGTAAGAGGATTCTTAGGAAGAATGCTATTCTCAGGAGACGAAGCATTAAAACAAGTAAAAGTATTATCAGGAGGAGAAAAAGTAAGATGTGTACTTTCAAAAATGATGTTATCTGGAGCAAATTTCTTAATATTTGATGAACCAACAAACCACTTAGACATGGAAAGCATAACATCCGTAAACGAAGGAATGAAAAAAATTCACAGGAAACATCCTGTTCACATCACATGACCACGAATTAACACAAACAGTAGCAAATAGAATCATTGACATTAAAGAAGATGGAAATGTAATAGACAGAGAAATAACATACAACGAATACTTAGGAATTGAATAAAATAAAAAAAAGAAAAAATAGAGAATTTAACTCTATTTTTCTTTTTTTTTTCTACATATTTTCTGAAGTACCGTTATCTGATGCAATAACTTCAACATTATCAGTATTTCCAAGAGCATATTTATAAAATGCGATTTTGGCAAGATGAGCATAAGGAAGAACCCATAATAAACCAATTCCAAATGGAATAGCACCTAAAATAGCCCAACCGATAAAAGATAATTCTAAGCAGAATAAACTAGCACGTTTTCCAGTCATTAATCTTTGACTTTCCTCAACAGCATCTGCACCAGACATATCTGGATTATCAATAGCAACTAATATAGCCAATTGATAATAATATGATTTAGTTATTAGCCATATAATAGAAGCAACTAAAAGAATTATACCAATTAAAAGCATAAACATAGAAAACGCAGAAGCACCAGAAGATTGAGTAGAAAAAGCCATAAATCCCATAGAAACGCCACCAACCATAGTAACCACGAAAGCAACTATAACGGCGATTTCTGGAAGAATCATTTTCAAAAACATTTGAAAAGCAACACCCCAAGATTTTCCAAAATTAGAAAAACCTAAAGTAGCGAAATCAAAAGCTTTAACATCTTCACCATTAAATAATTTTAAAAATGCAAATACAAGTCCAAAAGATAAAGGAACATTAATAATAGTATTTACAAGACCAAATATTTCTTCCATTGACTCAGGAAAAAGACCTTCAATAAATCCAATAACAAAAGTCAAAGCCATATATGCTAAAACAATAAAAACCGCTTTACTCCATTTACCAGATAATTTTCTACGAGCCTCAGTTCTAAAATCTGATGAAATCATTTTTCAATTTCCCCTTTCATTTTATTTAAATTTATGATATATTAAACAAAGAAAAAAGTCAATAAGATATCAAAAATTGACTAAACATATCAAAAAATGTCGAAAACAAAAAAATAAATAATGTCAAAAGCATTTTTAAAAATTAAAGGGAGGAAAACAATGGACAAAATAGCAAAAACAATTGCAGAAGAATTAAACATCAAAATACAACAAGTAGAAAACACAATAAAATTAATTGATGAAGGTAATACAATACCATTCATTGCACGTTACAGAAAAGAAGTAACAGGAGGCCTTAGTGACGAAATACTAAGAACATTTGGTGAAAGATTAACATATTTAAGAAATCTAGAAACAAGAAAAGAAGAAGTAATAAAATCAATAGACGAGCAAGGAAAATTAACAGACGAAATCCTACAAGCCGTAACAATTTCAAAAACACTTGCAGAAGTAGAAGACATCTATAGACCATACAAACAAAAGAAAAAGACAAGAGCAACAGTAGCAAAAGCAAAAGGACTAGAACCACTAGCACAAATAATAATTGAACAAAAAGAAACAAAACCAATATTAGAAATAGCGCAAGAATATGTTAATATAGAAAACCTACCAGAAGAAGACAAGAAAAACAAAGACAAAGTGGTAGCAACACCAGAAGACGCAGTACAAGGCGCTCTAGACATAATAGCCGAAGACATTTCAGACAATGCAAAATACAGAAAAGAAATAAAAAGACAATGCTACAGAGAAGGCCTTATTAAAACAAAAGCAAAAGACGCAGAGAGTAAATCAAACTATGAAATGTATTATGATTACAGCGAAGCATTAAAATGGATTCCAAGTCACAGAATTTTAGCAATAAACAGGGGAGAAAAAGAAGACTTCCTAAAAGTATCTATAGAAAAGCCAGAAGATAAAATTTTAGCATACATAGAAAAAGACATTTTAAAAGGTGAAACACAATTTGCACAAATGCTAAAAGATACAATTTTAGACAGTTTTGAAAGATTAATAGAACCATCAATAGACAGAGAAATTCGTTCAGATTTAACAGAAAAAGCAGAAGAAAAAGCGATAAAAGTATTTGGACAAAACTCAAAACAATTGTTATTAGGAGCACCAATTAAAGGAAAAACAGTAATGGGATTTGACCCAGCATATAGAACAGGATGTAAAATAGCCGTAATAGACGAAACAGGAAAAGTATTAGAATACACAACAGTATATCCAACAGAACCACAAAATGATGTAGAAGGTGCAAAAAAGGAACTATTAAAATTAATAGAAAAAGATAAAATAGACATGATTGCAATTGGAAATGGAACAGCATCAAGAGAATCAGAAATGTTTGTTGCAGATATGATAAAAGAAGCATCAAGACCAGTACACTATGTAATTGTAAGTGAAGCAGGAGCTTCAGTATATTCAGCATCAAAACTTGCAACAGAAGAATATCCTGACATAAATGTTTCTATAAGAGGAGCAATATCAATAGCAAGAAGACTACAAGACCCACTAGCAGAACTTGTAAAAATAGATCCAAAAGCAATAGGTGTCGGACAATATCAACACGATGTAAACCAAAAGAAACTAGCTGAAAGCCTAACAGGAGTAGTAGAAGACAGTGTTAACAAAGTAGGAGTTGATGTAAACACAGCAACACCATCACTACTTTCATATGTATCAGGAATAAACAACACAATAGCTAAAAATATTGTAAAATATAGAGACGAAAATGGAAAATTAAAAGAAAGAAAAGAACTTTTAAAAGTACCAAAGTTAGGAAAAGTAGCATTTGAACAATGTGCAGGATTCTTAAGAATTATAGACGGTAAAAACCCACTAGAAATAACTGCAGTTCACCCAGAAAGTTACGAAGCAACAGAAAAATTACTAAAAACTTTAGGATTTAGCAAAGAAGACTTAAGAGACAAAGAAAAAACAGATGAACTAAGACAAAAATTAAAAACAGTAGATAGCAAAAACAGCTAAAGAACTAGAAATAGGAGAAATGACATTAACTGATATAATATCAGAACTTAGCAAGCCAGGAAGAGATCCACGTGAAGATATGCCAAAACCAATTTTACGTCAAGATGTTTTAAAATTAGAAGATCTAAAAGAAGGAATGATTTTAACTGGAACAGTTAGAAATGTAATAGACTTCGGAGCATTTGTTGACATTGGTGTTAAATATGATGGACTTGTTCATATTTCTGAAATGAGTGACAAATTTATAAAAAATCCATCAGAATTAGTTTCAGTTGGGGATATTGTTAAAGTTAAAGTTATTAAAATAGATATGGAAAGAAAAAAAGTAGGATTATCTATGAAAGTATAAAAGAGGGATTAAGGGGACACCACACCCAATCCCTCAAAAAACTGGATTGGGGACGGGTCTTCAATCCCGCTTTTTATACATTCTAAGCTATGGGATTATACAAGAATCCGCAAGAACATAAAAATATTTCAAGAAAAATGAGAAAAAACGTTAAATTTTTCTCATTTTTTTTTGGTAATATATTCGCAAAAGCAGGCACACCAAGCAAGAACAAAAATATTACAAATTTATAACATTTTAGTAACAAAATATTAATACAAGAAAAATGAACAAAAATAAAACCTTAAATTTGCCGATTCCGTAGCAAAAAATTAAGTATAGCAAATCTATAAAAACGCTTTAAAATCAATGCTTTGGGCATGTTTGAAAATTGCAAAATTTGGCGAAAGATGTTATATTATAAAATATAATATTAATATAAATTAAGTAGAAATAGATTTATATATTACGAAAATCAAAGAATGCAATGTAGATTTATATATTATAAAAGTTGCATAACTTGCCGAATACATAAAATAAAGCGAAAGGGAAAAAAGGAGGAAAACAAATGAAAAAACAAAAAACTAGAATGAAATCTGAAACCCTTGATACTGTAGAGAGAGAGAGAGAGAGAGAGAGAGAGAGAGAGCTACTCTTTAAACGAAAAGAAAAGAATATCTAAGCTTTTAAACGAAAGAAGCGGAATAACAATGGTAGCACTAGTTGTAACAATAGTGGTACTTCTAATTTTGGCGTCAATCTCAATACAAGGAATAACAAGAACAGGAATATTTCGTGCAGCAGAAGACACAAAATTAGAGCACAAAAGAGCCGCAATCGCTACAACCTTGCAAACCAAACTAAAAATAAATCAAACCGAACAAATAAGAGGAACAGATGAAGAAATAATACGAGAAACATACGAAGACGTCAAAAATGACCTAGAAGAAATAAAAAAAGCCGGAGGAAAAGACATAGAGGTAAGTGAAGTAACATCAGAAGAAAAAGACGGAAAAACAGAATGGTTCTTCGAGGTAAAAGTAGATGGAGATGTATATAAAGTAGGTCTAGACGGTTCAGACTACTTAGGAAAAGAAGACGAACTATCACCAGTAATACAAATAAAAGTTGTAAAAACAACAACAAACACAATAGCAGTAACAGCAACAACAAGAAGAAACGAAGGCGGAAAAATAGAATACTACATAAAAGAAAAAGGAAGCACAAACTTTAACTTAGTAGAAACAACAGACCAAAACGAATTCACATACACAAAACTAAAACAAGACACAACATTTGTAGTAAAAGCAGTAGCAATAGGAAAAAACGGGCAGAAAAAAGCATCAAACGAATTAGAAGCAAAAACAAGTATAGTACCAAAACTAGACTCAAATGACATAAAATTTGCAGCAAAACCAGACACATGGACAAAAGAAAGTGTAGAAGTAACAGCAACACTAAATGTAAATGGACAAACATTTAGTCTAGCAACAAGTAAAAACACAACAACAGACTGGGTAACATCAAATAGGCAAATATTCACATCAAATGGAACAATGTATGCAGCACTAACAGACGGAAATAACTACGGAATAACAGCATCATACGAAGTAACAAACATAGACAAAGAAAAACCAGAAATAAAAAGCATAACAGCAACAACAAACACAATAAAAATAACAGCAACAGACAATGCAAGTGGAATAAAATCATATGCAATATCAGAAAGTAGCCAAACACCAACAAAATTCACAATAGTAGACAACACAAAATTATTAAATAAAATAATAGAAAACGTAAAACAAAGCACAAAATACTACGTATGGGTAAAAGATGAAGCCGGAAACATAAGCAACGCAGCAGAAGTAACAACAGCAACAGTACCAAAACTAACAAACGCAAACACAACAATAACAAAAACACCAAGTGATTGGACAAACCAAAGCGTAACAGCAAAAGCAGAAACAACAGAAAAAGGATATTCATTACAAACAAAAAAAGACAACGGAGAATGGCAAAACACAGACACACAAAATTACACAGAAAACGGAACAATATATGCACGTTTATGGGACGGAACAAATGCAGGAGAAGAAACATATGCAAACATAACAAACATAGACAAAGCAGCACCAACATCAACAGGAGCAGAAATAAAAAATGTAACAGCAGCAGGATATGACGTATATGTATATGGAGTAAAAGACGCAGGATCAGGAGTAAATAGAGTACAATTCCCAACATGGACAGAAGCAAACGGCCAAGACGACATACAAGGAAGTTGGCAAACATCAACAGCAGCAAAAGGAACAAAACAACAAGATGGAACAACATGGGTATACCATGTAAACATAACAGACCACAAAACAGAAGCAGGAGTATACAACACACACGTATACGCATATGACAATTTAGGAAACGGAAAATACATATTTGGACAACAAATAACAGTACCAAAAGTAAAAATAACATATGACGAACTACATAGCAAATGGAGAAACAGAAAGCAAAAAACAAACAGTAGAAAAAAATATACAACACAGAACTAGGAACACTAAGTACACCAACAAGAACAGGATATACATTTGTAGGCTGGTTCACAGAAAAATCAGGAGGAACACAAATATCTGGAACAACCAAAACACCAGTATCAGACACAACATACTATGCACACTGGACAGCAAACCAATTAAACTTTGCAAACCAAACAATAACAAAAACATTTAGCACAAATGCACAAACAGCAAATATAACAGCTGCAAGCAACGGAACAGGAAGTTATACATACACAGAAAAAACAGAAACAAATGCCTCAGGCACAGCAACAAACTATATAAGCATAAATGGAACAACAATAAACATAGCAGCAAACACACCAGCAGGAACATATACATATGTAATAACTGCAACAGACAATGGTTCAAAAGTAACAAAAGACGCAACATACACAATAAAAATAGAAAGAGCAAAAACAGCAACAGCGGCCGCAGCAAACAAAACATATAATGGAGCAAACCAACCAGGTGTAGCAGGAACAAACGTAACATGGACAGGAACAACATCTGCAATAGATGCAGGAACATACACAGCAACAGCAACACCAGATGGAAACCACGCATGGAGTGATGGAACAACAAATGCAAAAGCAATAACATGGAAAATAAATCCTAAATCTGTAGCAGTAACATGGGGAACAACCACAACATTTACTTACAATGGAAATGCACAGGCACCAACAGCAGCCGCAACAAGTGGAGTAGCAAATGAAACAATAAATGTAACAAGAACAACTGAAACAAATGCAGGAAGTTACACATCAACAGCAAGCATAAGCAGTGTAACAGGAGGAAGAGCAAGAAAAGAAAACTACACTTTAACAGGAAACACAAAAGCATTTACAATAAATAAAGCAAGTGTAGCAACACCTGCAAACCTATCAGTATCAACAGCTGGAATAGTAACATGGTCAGGAGCAACAAATGCAACATCATACGAAATTAGTATAAATGGAAGTAATTGGACAGCTGCAACAAGTAGAGTAAACTACTTAAGCACAATAATAGGAGCAACAGGAAACAGAACAGTATATGTAAGAGCAATAAACAAAGACTCAAACAACTATGCAACACCAAGTGGAAACGCCACAAAAGCAGTTGCAGTATATGCTTTAACAATAAACAGTAACTCAACAACAATGGGAACAGTAGACACAGCAAGTTACAATGTTATAAGTGGAGCAACATATACAACAAGTGGAAATAAACTAACAATAAAAGGAATAACAACAGGAACAACAACAAGCGATTTAAAAACAATAACAGCAACAAACAAAACAGGATACACATTTAGTAGCTGGTCAAGCACAAGTGGCAAAATAGATGCTAAAAAAACAGTAACAGCAACATTTACAGCAAACCCAATAAACTTTGCAAACCAAACAATAACAAAAACATTTAGCACAGGAGCACAAACAGCAGGAATAACAGGAGCAAGTAACGGAACAGGAAGTTATACATACACAGAAAAATCAGAGAAAAATGCATCAGGAACAGCAACAAATTATATAAGTATAAGTGGAACAACAATAAACATAGCAGCAAACACACCAGCAGGAACATATACATATGTAATAACAGCAACAGACAATGGCTCAAAAGTAACAAAAGACGCAACATACACAATAACAATAGGTAAAGCAGCAGCTACAAATCCAACACTAAGTAACACAACATTAACATATAATGGAGCAGCACAATATGTAACAGTAAGTGGTGGATACGGAGGAACAATTTATTACAGAACAAGTACAAATAATAGTAGTTGGGGAAGTTGGACAACAACAAAACCAAGTTTAACAGATGTAGGAACAATATATGTACAAGCATATGTAGCAGGAGATGGAAACCACAACAATACAGGAGCAACAGGAAGCGTAACATTAAGAATGAATCCAAAATCTGTAGCAGTAACATGGGGAATAACCACAACATTTAATTATAATGGAGGTGCACAAGCACCAACAGCAGCCGCAACAAGTGGAGTATCAGGAGAAACAATAAATGTAACAAGAACAACAGCAACAAATGCCGGAAGTTATACATCAACAGCAAGCATAAGTAGTGTAAGCGGAGGAAGAGCAAATAAATCAAATTACACATTATCAGGAAACACAAAAGCATTTACAATAAACAAAGTATCAGCCGGAAATCCAACACTAAGCAACACAACAGTAACATATAATGGAACAGCACAATATGTAACAGTAAGCGGAGGATACGGAGGAACAATTTATTACAGAACAAGCACAAATAATAGTAGCTGGGGAAGTTGGACAACAACAAAACCAAGGTTAACAGACGTAGGAACAATATATGTACAAGCATATGTAGCAGGAGATGGAAACCACAATAATACAGGAACAACAGGAAGTGTAACATTAAGAATGAATCCAAAATCTGTAGCAGTAACATGGGGAACAACAACATTTACTTACAACGGAAATGCTCAAGCACCAACGGCAACTGCAACAAGTGGAGTAAACGGAGAAACAATAAATGTAACAAGAACAACAGCAACAAATGCCGGAAGTTATACATCAACAGCAAGCATAAGCAGTGTAAGTGGAGGAAGAGCAAAAGCCGGAAACTACACACTAACAGGAACAACAAAAGCGTTTACAATAAATCCATCAAGTACAGCCATAAAAGTATATTATCCAACAAGTGCCACAGGGGTAGGTTCAAAAAAAGTGTATAGAAATAAATGTTCATCTTCTAGCACAGTACTATCAACAACAAATACAGGAACATCAAATAATGTTTTAGCATCTACATATAATGGTTTATATGGCTCTTTTGGAGGATATGCAACAACAGTTAATACAACAGCAAGGGCAACAACAGCAATAACAGGAATTGCAACAAGAACAGAAACAACATATTACATTGTAACAACAGGTTCAAACACATCATCAATAACAGCAACATTTAATTACTACAATGGAAGTGCATGGACATCAACAACAAAAGCAGGAACAAGAACAAATAATTATACATATTATTGTACTTCAACAACAGCGTCAAAAACAGCAACATCATATTCACACGGATCAATTGCAGCACCATCAACTAGTACAGGGCCTTATAGTACAGCATATGTTGGATGGTCAACAGGGTCTAAGAGCATGAGTACAACATCTGTAACTACTGCAAATACAACATATTATGCAGTGTATAGAAGTAACGTAACTGTAAGAGTTGTAACAGGACCTTCATCAGCAAATATGATAACAAAAACAATATATAGAAATTCTATGAAAGATGGAACAGTCTTGTCTGAAAGTAATACAGGAACAAGTAATTTAACAACAATTTCTGGAGCATATAATTATGCAGGTTTAGCAACATCAAGTGGAACAGGAACAATTACAGCAATTACGACTTGTGCAGCAAGTACGACAAATACATTTTATACAGTAGGCAAAACAAAAAGCAATGCAACAATTACGGTAACATATAAATATCAAAATGGAAGTAATGACACAACAGCAACAGGAACAAAAACAACCACAACAAAGTATTATATAAATTCAGCAAATCAGGTATCTTCTACAACTACAGTTAGTTCACCATCATTTACTATGCCAAAACCAACAAGAACTGGATATGAAATGGATGGATGGAATACTAGTAGCACTGCAACGACAGAAACATATACAGCAGGTCAGAAAGTATCTATAGGAAATTCTACAACATTGTATGCTATATGGTATCAATGTGCGGCAAAAAAATAAATACAACATATTATAGAACAGTACAAAAAGCAATTGATAGTGTTGCAACATCAACATCGACATCAACAACGGTTACAGTATTGAAAAATGTTACTGAAAATATAACGATTTTGGAAAATAAAATAATAGCATTAAATTTAAATGAAAAAACGATAAAAGGAGATGTATCAAATAAAGGAACACTAAATATTTATGGTGGAACTGTAGATGGCAAGTCTGCAAAAAAATCAAATTGTATAGCAAACATCGGAACATTAACTGTTACAAATGGAACATATAGTGGAAAAGATCAAGGAATATATAATTACTCAGGGACTACAACAGTAAAAGGTGGAACAATTAGTGGTGGAAACTGGGGTATATATGGAGATGGAATGATAATTGTTAGCGGAGGAAATAGCACAGGCTCATCTTATGCAGGAATCGGAACATGTCAGGGAACTTTAAAAATAACAGGAGGTTCATTTACTGGTGGATATAACGGAATTCGAGTATGGGACAACAATGCTAATGCAACGATAGAGATAACAAATGGTACATTTACAGGCAAAACAGATAGTGGACTTTTAGTTAAAAAAACTAAAGCGACTATTTCAGGAGGAACTTATGATGGAAAAGATGGAACAGATGGCGGATATTTTGAACAATGTAATGCTGAAATAAAAGGAGGAACATTTACTGGTAAAAATTATGGATTGAAAAACATAAATGGAACATTTACAATAACTGGAGGAAAATTTAGAGGAAATACTGAAGATGGATTCTTTAATGAAAAAGGAACATCATACATAAACGGCGGATATTTTACTGGATATAAATGGGGAATAAATTCTCCATCAGGTAAGATCTGGTACCATAGAACTGATGCACAATATAGTGATAATAAATATGTTTCATCACAAGGATGGTCAGCAGTAACAGCAAGTGATTTATCATTCTATTAAAATAATTAGATATCATAAGCAAAGGAGTTCAAAATGAAAACTAAAAAAACCAAAACAATAACAACATCAATTATAATAGCAATAATCATAATAGCAGCAACAGTTCTATATCTAAATAAAAAACAAGACACAACAGAAGAAAACACAAACTATTTAGAAATAAGCAACATAGAAGACATAAAAAAAAAACAAAACAAAAGAAATAAAAGACGACAAAGAAAAAACAGCATCAAAATACACATATGTAAAAAAATACAAACTAAAAAAAAAGCAAGCTGGGGAAACAGAAGGAACATACATATACTTAAGAGAATCACTAGAAGACGTAAACATATTCAAAACAGAATATGAAGTAAGTAACTCAAACCAAGTAGAAGAAACAATGTTAAATTTTACAACAATGTGTAAACAACAATTAGCACTAGACGAAAACACAATACCAGTCGAATCATATATTGTTGGAGAAGTCGAATCAAATGACCCAGTAACAGTAGCAGACTGTGTATACAAATACCAATTATTATGTACAGACACATATGAAGTAAAAGACGAAACAAACGAAGAAAATAAAAAAACATATGAAATAAACTACTACATGGACGGAAACAAACTAGCATGTGAACTAGCATATGTAATAAAACAATAAACAAGAGGGATTAAGGGGCCACCACCCCAAATCCCTCTTTTTATAATAAATTATAACAATTAATGTAGAAAGCTGTAAGTTGTAACGGGATGTAAATTTTTAAAAATAAATATTTGAAAAAGTATTGCATAAATCAAACTTTTTATGTTAATATAATTACATTATATTTCAAACGATATATTTTAATTCAAAAATCAAAGGTATTTCTACCAAAAAATCAAAATCAAAATCAAAAATCAAAAAAAGAAAGAAGTGATAAATCATAACAAAATTATTAAATCCTAAAAATGATTATGTGTTCAAAAGAATATTTGGGCATATAGGAAACGAAGACATAACGGCATCATTAATAAGTTCAATAGTAGAAAAGAAAATAACAAATGTAGAATTAGACAACAGCACAATCTTAGAAAAAGACTTATTAGATGACAAAGTAGGTATTTTAGACATAAGGGCTAAAATAGATAACAAAATAAATTGCAATATAGAAATGCAAGTAGTAGACCATAATAACATTGAAAAAAAGAATAATGTTTTATTGGAGCAAAATGTATAGTACAAGTATAAAATCAGGAAAAGACTATGAAACATTAGAAAAAACAATAGTAATATTAATATCAGATTATGAGTTAGAATCATTAAAAGAAATACCCAAATATCAAACAAAATGGCAAATTAGAGAAGAAGAATACCACCAAGTAATCTTGACAGACGTTATGGAATTATATATAATTGAGTTACCAAAGTTCATAAAATACAAAGAAAAACAAAAGGAAAGAAATGAATTCGTGGTTAAAATTTATAGAAAATCCAGAGGTGGTAAAAATGGATGAAAACGCAGAATAAATAAAAAAAGCCAAAAAAAGAATTAGAAAAAATTAGTAATGATGAACATGAAAGATATCTAGCAGAGTTAAGAGAAAAATATATATTAGATCAAAAATCAATAGAAAGTGCTGGTTACAATAAAGGCAAAAAAGCAGGAATTGAAGAACGGTATAAAAGAAGGAGAAAAAACCGGAAAAAAAGAAGTTGCAAAAAAAAATTATTAGTGCAAGGTATAGATATTAATGTAATAATTCAGGCAACAGGATTAACAATAGATGAAATAAAAGAATTATAAAAATAAAAAATGTTTGAAATATAATAAAGACAAAACTATAGAAATAATTAGAAATCTATAGTTTTTTTTGCTAAAAATTACACGTTACAAATATATTTAAAAATTAAAAATACTTGTTAAAACGTTTTTTTAAAAAACCTGTCAAATACTTGCATATTCTGTTTTTTAATAGTATAATGCAATTGTAATTAAATGTAAATTTAAAGGGGTAATATATATGAAAAACAAAGAACTTTTTGAATTAACAAATCCACAAAAATCAATCTGGTACACAGAACAATTTTACGAAGGAACAACAGTAAACAACATCTGTGTTTCAGGAACACTATACGGAAAAATAAATGAAGACATATTAAAACAAGCAATCAACAACGTCGTTTTACAAAATGACAGTTTTAGAATTCATGTCATTATAGAAAATAATATTCCAAAGCAATACATATCAGACTACAAAAAATTTGACATTGATGTTGAATATATTAATTCAGAATCTGAAATAAAACAAATAGAAAAAAACGAAGCAAAATTCAAATTTAACATTGACGACTCAGACTTATTTAGGTTTAAACTTGCAATTTGCAAGGGAATTTTGCATGCATCATTTTGACTGTAAATCACCTAATTGCCGATTCTTGGTCTCTTGGACTTGTAATTCAAGAAATTTTAAAAAATTATAATGCTCTTATTAATAACGAAAAATATGTTCCAGATACATTTTCATATTTGGAATATATTAATTCTGAAAATGAATATAAAAATAGTAAAAAATTTAAAAATGATAAACTTTTTTGGAATCAAACTTTTAGTACAATTCCTGAACAGGCTACTATCCCATGCTCAATTAATAGCGCAAAAAGTGCGTCTTACAATGCTAAAAGATTAGGCTTTGAACTTGATAAGGAAATTGTATCTAAAATCAATAGCTTTTGCAGAGAAAATGGTATCTCTACATTTAATTTCTTTATGGCGGTATTCTCTATTTACATTGGACGTGTATCTAATATAAATGATTTTGTTATTGGTACGCCTATTTTAAACCGTTCTAATTTTAAAGAAAAACATACTACAGGTATGTTTATTAGTACAGTACCAGTTAGATTTAACAACATAAATAAAGGTTCATTTAAAGAACTTGCAAATTCAGTTGCAACAAAACTAATGGGAATATTAAGACACCAAAAATACTCATATAACGCCATTTTGGAAGACATACGTAAAGAAAATGGTAATATACCAAACTTATATAATATTACAATTTCTTATCAAATTACAAAAGCATTTGACAGTTCTTTAGGTAATTACAAAACAGATTGGATTTTTAACAATTATTGTGCTAATGATTTTAATATTCATATTTATGACATTAATGACACGGGTAATTTACTTATTGACTATGACTTTTTAGTTGATAAATATACCAAAGATGATGTTGTTAATATAAATAATCGTATTATTTATATGATTGGTCAAATTTTAGACAATAGCAATATTAATTCCCGTGACATTGAAATTATTACACCTGAAGAAAAAAACAAAGTCATAAATGTTTTTAATGATACAGCAATTGAATACTCTAAAAATAAAACAATTGTTGATTTGTTTGAAGAACAAGTTAAAAAAACACCTGATAGTATTGCAATTGTCTCAAATGGAAAAAAAATCACTTATAAAGATTTAAATGCAAAGGCAAACCAATTAGCCAATTATTTAAATTCCTCTAATGTAAAATCTGGAGATATTGTTGGTATTATGACAAATCGTTCTATTGAAATGATAATTGGTCTAATTGCTATTTTAAAATCTGGAGCAGCATATTTACCCATAGACCCAGATTATCCTTTGCAAAGAATATCATACATGTTAGACAATAGCAAATCAAAAATTATTCTTGTTAATAATCAAACATCTGATTTAATTGAGGAAAATTATAAAAAAATAAATATCTCTTTAGCAAGATTTATATAAAGCAGATTCAAAAAAAGAAAATTTAAATATTAAAATTTCACCAGAACAATTGATGTATTTAATTTATACATCAGGTTCTACAGGCAACCCAAAAGGAGTCATGATATCTCATAAAAATGTACATAACTTTATAGTTGGAATGAAGCAAAATATTGACTTTAACCCAAATAAAACAATGGTATCTTTAACAACAATTTGCTTTGACATTTTTGGTTTAGAACTTTGGTGTTCTCTAACAAATGGATTAAAAGTTGTTATTGCCAATGAATTTGAACAAAAAGATGCATCAGCATTTAATAGATTATGTTTAAATAATGATGTATCTATGATACAAACAACACCTTCTAGATTTTTAGCATTTTTAGAAGATTCATCATGTTTAGATTACCTAAAAAATATGACAGATATTTTGGTTGGTGGAGAATCATTACCAGAAAATTTATTAGTTAAATTAAAACACCTTTCAAATGCAAATATTTACAATATGTATGGACCAACAGAAACTACAATTTGGTCAACAATGAAAAATTTAACTAAAAACAGTAATATAACAATTGGTAAACCAATTGCAAACACTCAATGTTATATTTTAGACCCAAACCAAAAAATCCTACCACCATATGTTGTTGGTAATTTATATATTGGTGGAGATGGTGTTTCAAGTGGATATTTTGGAAGACCAGATTTAACTTCTGAAAAGTTCATAAAATATATAGACAATAATGTCATATATAATACAAATGATTTGGCATATTATACTTATAATGGTGAAATTGTTCATTTAGGTAGAGCAGATTTTCAAGTAAAAAATGCATGGTTACAGAATTGAACTAGGAGAAATTGAAAACACAATTTCTGTTTTTGACAATATCACATCTTGTGCAGTTGGATGTCCAACTTTAAATAATAAAAAAATACTATGTGCATATTACACATCTTCAGAAGAAATAAATATAAACGATTTAAAAGCACATTTACTAAAGCCTACCAACATATATGATTCCTAGCCACTTTGTAAATATGGAAAAACTACCACATACACCAAATGGCAAAATTGACAGGAAAGCATTAGATGCTGTAACTTTAGAAGTAGACAAAAATGTTGTACTACCAAAAAATGAAATTGAAAAAAAAGTTTTTGATATAATTTCAAAAATTTCCAATAACAGCAATATTAGCATGGATGATGACCTTTTCAGTATAGGTTTAGATTCTATAGGAATTATTCATTTATCAGCTAAAATTGAGCAAATATTTGGTATTACCACATCAATTAGAGACCTATATAACACACATTCTTTAATTGATTTAGCAAATTTGATTACAAGTTCTAATCAATCAGGTTTGGGGCACATTGAAAAAACAGTAAAAAAATCATACTATCCATTATCTTCTTCTCAAAAATCAATGTTTTACGCAGCACAAATGGATAAAGACTCAACTGTTTACAATGTATCATGTGGATTTTTAACTGATACAATTTTTAGACGCAAATAAAGTAAAATCATCTTTTGAAAAAATTATAAAATTACAATCTAGTTTTAGGACAAGTTTTTCAATTATAGATGGTATTGCGTGCCAAGTTGTATTAGATGACGTCCCATTTGATATAGAAATTAATTATGATACAGAAGCAAACAAACAAAATATATTAGATAATTTTGCAAAACCCTTTGATTTATCAAATGCACCACTATTGCGTGTATCTGTATATTACCTAGATAATGAGAAAACAATGATTTTAATTGATTCACATCATATTGTAATGGACGGTTCATCACTTTATATTATGATGGATGAATTTTGCAAACTTTATCAAGATAAAGACATTAAACCATTGAATATTGAATATATTGATTATGCAGTATCTGAAGATGATTTTATAAATAGTGATAAAATTTCAGATATTGAGAACTACTGGCTTTCAAAAAATCAATACCAAAGAATTACCAATTTTAAACTTACCATATGATTATGCAGTATCAAATGTAAAATCATTTAATGGGTCTAGTGTAGACTTTTGTGTAGACTCCTCAATATTTAAAAAAGTTAACAACATTGCAAAAAAATACAGAGTTTCACCATTTACATTTTTTATCAGTGTATTTTATATTGTACTTTATAAATACACTGGTCAAAGTGATATAATTGTTGGTACACCTGTAGATTCAAGGATGTACTCTGAGTTAAATAACATGATAGAAATGTTTGTTAATAACACATTATTAAGAAATAAGATAAACTCTAGTTCTGAATTTTCTAATTTCTTGTTTGAAACACAGGATTTAATAAAAGAAGCACTGTCAAACCAACCATATCCATATAATGAATTGATAAGCAAATTGAATTCACCTGCAAACTCATTATTAGATGTTGTGTTTACATATCAAACACCACATGATAAAAAATTCAAAATAGATGATTATAGTTTTAATATTGTAAGACCAAATACTTCTACTTCTAAATTTAATTTGTTGTTAGAAGTTGTACCCGACATGAATGTTATAAGGGTTGAATATAATACTGATTTATTTAAATATCAAACTGCAGAGAGCATTTTAAAACATTACTTGTTTGTATTAAACAGTTTAATTAATAATCAAGAACAAGTTATTAGTGATATAAATATTATCACCGACGAAGAAAAAAATATGCTAAATGAATTTAACAATACTGCTGGACCTATAAATTCTGATACTGTTGTATCAATTTTTGAAGAGCAAGTTGAAAAAAAATCCAAATAACATTGCCCTAATTTGTGATGACGTTTCTTTAACATATAATGAATTAAATGAAAAAAGCAAACAGTTTAGCACATTATTTAATTAACAAAGGTATAGGCAGAAACGACAAAGTATGTATTATGACAAATCGCTCTTTGGAAACTATAGTATGTATGCTTGGTATTTCTAAAGCAGGTGCTGCATTCTTTAATGTTGACCCTACATATCCAATTGAGCGTACAAAGTATTATTTGAAGAAGATAGCCAAACTAAATATGTTTTAACACAAAAATCTTTAAGAGAACGTGTTGAAAGTATAGAGAATTGTATTGAGATTGATTTATCTAATGATGAGATTTATGGAAAAATTTATGATAATCCAAATGTAACTGTATTGCCTGAAGATTTATCCTATGTAATTTATACTTCTGGTTCTACTGGAACACCTAAAGGTGTTATGCTAAATCAGGTTGGTTTTGCTAACATGACTAAGGCAATGACAAAAGTTTTGGATTATTTAAAAGAAGGTAATAAACATACTATTGTGTCTGTTACTTCAACACCTTTTGATATTTTTGTTTATGAAATTATTGTTTCATTAACACATGGCTTAAAGGTTGTTATGGCAAATAATGCCGAACATAGAAATCCTAAGTTATTAGATGCTTTGATTAAAAAATATAATGTTGATGTTATGACTGTTACTCCTAGTTTAATGAAAATAAATTATGATAACAGAGAGCCTGATACTGCCTTGGCTTTAGTTAAAAAAAATATGGTATTTGGTGGTGAGCCTTTACCTGAAAAATTTGTTAAAGATTTAAGGGCTTTGGCTGATGATATTACTATTTATAATATTTATGGTCCAAGCGAAATTACTGTACTTTCTAATGTTCAAAACTTGGATGGTGAAACTGAAATAACAGTTGGTCCTCCAATTATGAATACTCAAATTCATATTTTGGACAAGAATATGAATCAGGTTCCAATTGGTGTAATTGGAGAGATTTATATTTCTGGTATTCAGGTTGGTCTTGGATATATTGGTAAGCCTGAAATGACTGCATCAAGATTTATGGATAATCCTTTTGGACCTGGAAAAATATATAAATCTGGTGATATTGGTAGATGGACTTTTGATGGTAAAGTTCAATGTTTAGGAAGAGTTGATAACCAAATTAAGTTAAGAGGTTTAAGAATTGAACTTGGTGAAATTGAAAATATTATGGCAAATGTTCCTGGTGTTTCTGCATCAGTTGTTAATAAAATTGAGATGGATGGAAAAGAGGTTTTGTGTGGTTATTATGTTGCAGATTCTTCTGTTCTTCCAGATACAGTTAAACTTACTCTTAAAAAAGCATTGCCACCTTATATGGTTCCATCATATGTTATCCGTTTGGATAAAATGCCTTATACTATCAATCGTAAAATTGATAGAAAGTCATTGCCATTACCTAGCCTACATAGGAGTATTTCAACAAAAACTGTAAATATTGATGAGTTAAATACTAATGAGGAAAAATTATTACAAATTTGGAAGAATATTTTAAAGGTTGATGATATTACTGTAAATGATAATTTCTTTGATATCGGTGGTGATTCTATTGGTGCTATTCAAATGCAAATTGAGGCTATTAAATATGGTTTAAAATTTGAATATGCAGATATATTCAATTATCCAACTATTAAGGAATTGTCTAATAAGTTGCCAAGTTCTGAAATTAATTTTATTGAGGATTATGATTATGATAAAATTAATAGCGTTCTTGCTAGAAACACTTTAGATAATTTATCTAGTATTGTTCCTGCAACTATTGATAATATTTTATTAATTGGAACTACTGGATACCTAGGGGCACACATAATTGATGAATTTATGAAACAAAATTCTGGAATTATTTATTGCTTAACTAGACCAAAAAACAATGTTGACCCTATTTCAAGATTGAAACAAACTTTGAATTTCTATTTTGGAGATAAATATTCAAATCAATTTTCTAAGAGAATTCGTGTTGTTGAAGGTGATATTTCAAAAGAAGGTTTGGGCTTATCTACTTCGGATTATGATTTAATTAGAAATAATATTGATGTTGTTATAAATTCTGGTGCAATTGTTAAACATTATGGTTTAAAAGGTCAATTTGATGATATTAATGTTTTGGGAACTCAAAATGTTGTTGATTTTTGTAAGAAAGAAAATAAACGTTTATTACATATTTCAACTATGAGTGTTTCTGGTAGTGGTGAAAAGGAAGAGGCTATTGAGGAAACTCCTGAAAATATCAACTTTAAAAAGCAATTTAGTGAGACTAATTTATTTGTTGGTCAAAAATTAAAAGGTGTGTATACAACAACTAAATATAAGGCAGAACTTATTGTGTTAGAGGCTATTTACGATGGATTAAATGCACAAATTTTAAGACTTGGTAATATTACTAATAGATATAGTGATGGTGTTTTCCAACAAAATGTTGATAATAATGCTTTTGCTAAGAGAATTAAGTCATTTATTGAGATTGGTGCAGTTCCAAAAAATATATGCTTAAACATGCTATTGAACTAACACCTGTTGATTTGGCTGCCGAAGCAATTGTTAAAATAATGAATCATGATAGTAATTGTAATGTATTCCATATTTATAATACAAAACTTATGACTATAAAATTGCTTTTAGAAACTCTTGATTCTTTAGGTCATGAAATTATACCTATGTCTGACGAGATGTTTGCTTATCTTATTACTGGTATTCTTTCTGATAATGAGAAAAAGAAATGCTTGTCTGGTATTATTTATGACTTGGATGAGAGTAAAAAACTTACTTATACATATAATGTAAGATTACATGCTAATTTTACTGATGAATATTTAAAACGTGTATCTTTTAGTTGGAAAGATATTGATGCTGACTATATTATTAGATACATGAAGTATTTTGAAAAAATAGGTTTTATACCTGGAGGTGATACAAATGCATAATTTCGGCTTGAGTTTCTGGCTTTTGGTACTTTCTACACTTTTGACTGTTGTAATGTTTGTTTATATTTCTTGTCAAAAAGATAGAAAGCAGTTACACAATGTTTTTTGTTTAAACTTGTTTTGCTCTCTTATCATTTCTGTGGGGGTGCTTTGCCAAGCCGTTTGTAATTACTTTTTTTTCAATACCATCTATTTGGTTTGAAAACATTATTTATATTGGAACCTGTTTCTTACCTTTAACAGTGTTCTTTACGAGTTTAATATTTACAAATACAAAAATACATTTAAAAAAAGTCTTATTTGTTATTGCTTGTAATACCTATATTATCTCTTGTTGTATTGTGGACAAATGATTTACATCATTTGTTCTATATACAATATTCATCATCTTTTACAGATACTATTTATGGACCATATTTCTATGTACACTCTGTTTATACTTATCTTTTATTGATTATTGGTATTGGTCGTTTACTTATATTTTCAATTAGGAATGCTGGATTCTTTTCTAAACAATCATTATTAATTAGTATAGGATTGGCTTGCCCAGTTATTGTAAACGTTTTAGGGTCTTTTCTAAAATTGATTCCTATGACAGTTTTCGTAACACCAATTTCATTTTCTGTATCAATTATTTGCTTTGCATTGGCAATTTTTAAGTTTGACTTTTTAGGAATTGCACCAATTGCACTAAGAAAAATTGCAGACAGGATGTCAGATAGTTATTTAGTTTTAAATGATGATGGTACTATAACAGATTTTAACCAAACATTTTTAGTAACTTTTAAAATAAAAGATATTGCATTAAGAGGTCAAAACTTTGACACATTTTGCAAAAATAACAAAATAAATTACGGAAAAATAAAAAATGCAATTGCAAAAACAAAAGATTCAAAAAAGACCATTTCATTTGAATATCATGTTAATAGAATTCATAAAATCTTCTCTGTTGAAGTTAACACAATTTATTCTGATGGTGTATCATTAGGAACATTAATTTTATTTAAAGACATCACCCAACACATTGAGGATATGGAAACTATAAAAAACAATCAAGATATTTTAATGGAAAGAGAGCGTTTAGCATCACTAGGACAACTAATAGGAGGTATTGCCCACAACCTTAAAACACCTATAATGTCAATCTCTGGTGCAGCAGAAGGCCTAACAGACCTAGTAAAAGAATACGACTCATCTATCGACGACCCTGAGGTCAATAGCCAAGACCACCATGATATTGCAAAAGACATGAATGAATGGATAGTCAAAATCAAAGAATACAGAATATATGTCAGACATTATCACAGCCGTTAAAGGACAGTCAGTCACCCTATCTGAAACCGATAATATATCTTTTGACATTGACGAACTCGTAAAAAGGGTAGATATTTTAATGAAACACGAACTAAAAAATGCATTGATTTATATGAATGTTCAAATGAACGCTCCTAAATCTACTAAAATACATGGTGATATTAATAGTTTAGTCCAAGTTATTAATAATATGATATCTAATGCCATTCAAGCATATAATGGTAAAACAGAACAAAACATAGATTTAATTTTAAACAAAGTAGACAGCAACTTAGTCATATCAATCAAAGACTATGGATGTGGTCTACCTCAAAAAGTAAAAGAAAAATTGTTCAAAGAAATGATTACAACTAAAGGCAAAAACGGTACCGGTTTAGGATTATATATGTCATATTCAACAATAAAAGCTCATTTTAATGGAGATATCACATTTGAATCTGAAGAAGGAAAAGGTACTACTTTCAATATTATTTTACCTTTAAAAAAAAGGGATTAGGGGATGAAAAACTGGGATTAGGAGAAGGGTCTTCAATTCTACAAAAAAAAACGGGATCGAAGACCCGTCCCCTAATCCCGCATTTTTTAATAATTATTTTTTATTCTTTCAATTTCATCATAATGATTTTCCAAAATATCTAAGAAAACATCATCTAACTCAGGATCAAACTGAGTACCCCTACATCTCTTAAACTCGGAAATAACTACATCCAAAGGAAGAGAATCCCTGTAACTACGTTTAGAAGTCATAGCATCAAACGTATCAGCAATAGCCGCAATTCTAGCAAAATAAGGAATATCCTCGCCCTTTAATCTACCAGGGTAGCCATTACCATCATATCTCTCATGATGATGTTTAACAATAGGAACAATATTAGCAAAAATCTTAGCAGAAGACAAAATATGTGCACCAATAGCAGGATGATTTTTAATCTCCGAATACTCATCATCAGTAAGCTTAGACTCTTTCCTTAAGATACTATCTGGAATTCCAATTTTACCAATATCGTGGAATAAACCACCAACTTCTAAGTCATGTAAATCACTATCAGAAAGTCCCAAATGTTTTCCTATTAAAACAGAATATTGAGAAACACGGTCAGAATGACCCCTTGTATATGTATCTTTTGCCTCAACAGTATATCTCAAAGTTTGAATAGTAGACAAATAAGCCTCTTCAAGTTTTTCATTTTTATTTGCTAACTCTTCATTAATTTTTTTAATTTCATTCATTTGAGCAATTGATTTTATTCCAGATTCAATTAATAAAAGCAATTGATCAAATTTATCACTTTTTTCGCAATAACCTTGAATATCTAATCTTCGGATGGTTTCTAAAGGCGGTGCTAAATCCTTGTGACCTGTCAATAATAAAATATACAATTCCTTGTTGAATTTTCTTATTTCCTCAACAACTTGGTCACCATGGATAGGTGTCATTATAAAGTCTAGCAACATTAGATCATAATGTTCTGTTTTGACTTTTTCTATTGCTTCCATCGGATCTGTAACTCCAGTAAAATCATAGCCTGAACGTTTTAAAAATATAGAAAGTGAATCTACAATTCCTTCTTCGTCATCTACTGCTATAATTCTATAATTGTTATTTTCATTAACAACTTTTTGCAATCCTTTTCTCATATAATCATCCTCCATTCTGTCAGTTTTTTTCTGACTTCATGTTTATGCTCTTTATATGGTCATTATATTAGTAAAATTAATAAAAAGCAAGTCTTTTTTAAAATTTTTTTAACTCGACAAAAAGAACTATAAAATACACAGATTATTTCAAAAAACAATTATCATACCACTACTACACCAACAATTTACATAAAAAATAATTAACATAAATTGACTTTTGCACAAAAATTTAGTACAATATAAACATAAAACGTTCAGAAAAGGAGAAAACAACATGAGAAAGACAAAAGATGTAGAAGCAATGTCAAAACGGAATGGAATATATTCTATTCTAATAAAGATCCAATGATTGGTTATGTCGCAGAAAGAGATGAAAACGGAAAGATAAAATGTGATAAAACATTTGTATTATTTGAAAAATATAAAAACTTAAAAAATTATCAGGAGGAAAATAAAGGAAAAGCATATATAAGAACAAAAAATGTCATTTTAATTGATATCATATTAACAGTAATTGCAATATGTACAAAAAATATATGGTATATTGCTGCAACAATATATTTTTCTATAACAATTTCATCAGATGTATGTGTGTTTTGCAAAATGATGTATGAAATGAAATCAAAAAAAGGAAAAGAAAGAGCACATGCAAGATATCATGCAGCAGAACATATGGTAATTAACGCATACTACAAATTGCAAAGAGTACCAACAATTGAAGAAACCAAAGAATCATCACGGTTTTCAAAAAATTGTGGCAGTAGAGAAATAATCTGTAGAATTTGGACATATTCATTAGCGAGTCTAGAAATGGCATTTATAGCAAGTAGTAAAAGTGCTATAGTATATTTTGTTATATTTATAGGGACAATATATTTTTCAAATCTAGCCAAACGCAAAGGATGGCTTAGATTTCTACAAATATTTATAACAACATCGCCATCAGATGAAGAAATAGAAGTGGCAGTAGAGGGTATAAAATATTTTGAGAAAATGGAAGAGCAATTGTCTAAAGAAAGTTATTACATGGAAATAGCAGACATAACCGAAAAAATCAAAAATGAATTACAACTGTAATTCAGAAAGAAAAATTTTAATTAAGTAAGTCAAAAACAAAACTTAATTAAAATTTTTCTTATATATTAAAAAAATAATTAAAAACAAAACAGTGCCAAAAAACACAGACTATTATAGAAAAAAGGAGGGAGAAAAATGAAAGGATTTTTAAAAATACTAATAATTATAGGAGTAGCAATTTTAACATTTCTAGTTATTAGAGGAATACTAGTAACAAAATAAAAAATGGAAGAAGGAACAAAAAATGAAAAAAAAAGAAGAAAAAATAGAAGAAAAAACAAAGAAAACATTTTCAAAACTAAAAATAATAAAAATAACAGTAATAAGCACAATAATAATATTAGCAATAATAGCACTATCAATATACATATATAACAAAAACAAAAAACTAGACATAACATACATAACGGCACAACTAGAAAAATCAAGTGAACTAACAACAGCAACACTAAAATTCAAAGGAATATACGACTACGAAGACAGTGGAGTAGCAGTTATAAACAAAGCAAACTTCATAATGTTATATGAAGCAACAGCAAGAGCAGGAATAGACATATCAGAAGTAAAAATTGAACAAGACAACTTCAAGCCAATAGTTTGGGTTACAATACCAAAAGCAAAAGTATTAGATATAAAAGTAGATACAAACAGCATAAAATATCTAAAAACAGATTTCACACTATTAAATACAAACCCAAAAGAAGATGCAAACAAAGCAAACTCACTAGCAGAAAAAGACGCCAAAACAGAAGTAGAGCAAATGGGAATATTAGAAGCAGCTGACCAACAAGCAGAAGCATTAGTAAAAGGACTAATACAAGACATAGTTCCAAAAAAATATGAAATACAAATAAAAAAATAACAACGTTTAACACCTCCAAAAATGTTCATAATAAAAACAGGAGGAAAAGCAATGTCAAAAAAAGCAAAAAAGAAAAACAAAACAAAAGGAACCGTATTAACAATAATACTAACGGCACTAATAACAACAATAGGAATGTATGTATACAATACATACATACCAAAAATAGACGTAAATCCACAAAACTACGAAACACAAAGAACACTATCCACAGAAAAAGAACAAACTGTGGAAAACGTAGAGCAAAAAAGTCAAACAATAGCAAATACATTAGAACAAACCATGGAAAGTGTAGTAGGAATATCAAAACTAAAAGACGCAGGAAGTTCAATATTTTCCACAAACACAGAAACAACACTAGGACTAGGAACAGGAATAATCATATCAGAAAACGGATATATACTAAGTAACGAACACGTAACAGGAACAAAATATAGTACATGCTACATAACATTAGAAAATAGTAAAAAGTACGATGGAACAGTAGTATGGAGCGACTCAGATTTAGATTTATCAATAACAAAAATAGAAGCAAATAATTTAAAATATATAACATTAGGGGACTCAAGCAAAATAAGAATAGGGGAAACAGTATATGCAATAGGAAATCCAATAGGATTCGAATTTAGAAGAACAGTAACATCAGGAATAATAAGCAGTAAAAACAGAACAATAAAACTAGAAGAAAAAGAAAATACAACATACATGTCAGACTTAATCCAAACAGATGCAACAATAAACCCAGGAAACAGCGGAGGACCTTTAATATATCCAAACGGAGAAGTAATACGGAATTAATACAGTAAAAATATCTTCCGCAGAAGGAATAGGATTTGCAATTCCAATAAATGTTGTAAAACCAGTAATTCAAAGTTTTATAAAAAATAATAAATTTGAACAAGCAACAATGGGAGTATATGCATGTGATAAAAATATCATACCATATTTAGATAATAGTTCTGGAATTTCAATTAATAATACATTGAAATTCGACAGTGGAATATATGTAACTCAAATTATAAAAAATGGACCTGCATCAAAAAACAGAGCTGAAAGAAGGAGATATAATTGTAGCAATAGATGACAAAGAACTTGAAACTATGAATGATTTACGAGAATATATTTATAGCAAAAAACCAAATGATATTGTTACATTACAAATTGCAAGAGGTAAAATAAACAAAACAATATCAATAGTATTACGGAAAAAATAATAGTACTTAACCTAATACACGCCATAAACATTGACACATGGAATGTATTAGGTTAAAATATTTTTACTATTCTTTAAAATTAAACTTTCTCACAAAATCCTTTGTATCAGAATTATTCATAAAAACAGTAGAGCGATTTTGCATCAAAAACTCAATAATATTATAAACATCAATCCAAATCTCATTATTACCATCAACCTGAGACTCATCAAAAATAAGTTGCAAACCAAAATGAAGATGTGGAACATTGATGTTATTTACATTCTCCTTAGTACTATAACCAGTCATTCCCAAATAACCAATAACATCGCCAGCAGTAACTTTTGCCCCCTCTGTAAGACCTGCAGCATAAGGATGATTTTTTCTCAAATGAGCGTAATAATAATATCTTTTTCCATCTAAACTCCTAATACCAACACGCCAACCACCATACTGATTCCAACCCAGATGTTCGACAGTCCCAGACTCAACGGCAATAATTGGAGTTCCAATACTTCCCATCAAATCATTCCCCAAATGGGTACGCTTAAAACCATAAGATCTAGAAGCACCAAAATCATCATAATGACTAAAACTATAATTTTTTGCAATAGGCAAAAAAGCCTTAATGCCATATTTATCTTCAAAATGAGTAGTACCATTTTCATCTGCTACTTCAACAGAATAATTACCAATGAATCCACCTAAAACAGCAGAATATGCATTAAAATAGTAATTATAATACTTCATATTTTGTGTTAAATCTTGAATAGATTTTCTATTTTTTAATTGTACAACCAACTTATCCAAATCATTTTGTTTAAAATTCTTAAAATTCCCACCATTTTTACAAGCAAGATATGCCAACAATTCTATCCAATTATATTTAATTTCAGAATCAGAATTGTGAGAGTCTATATCTAATTTTGCAGTTTTTGACATTGCTTCAGAAGTAACATTAAAATCAACCCATTTTATAAAATTTCCATCAGAAGATTCTGTTAGTGAAGAATGTGAGTAGTTATTCCAAAATAATTCGGGTCCAAAATTTGCCGATTTTGAAATGAAAATGTAACTTGTTAAAGTTATAATTATTAATAACGTTGTTGTTATAAGGTAGAAATATTTATTTATTTTTAAAGTTTTTACAATCATTTTGTTCCTCCATATCAAAGGATGTTATTAAAATATATTAAAACAAAAAATTTTTATGCAAATTGGTGTCAAGAAGTTTCGGAAAATAATCCGGTAAATTTGCTTAAATTATGTAAATATGATATAATTGTATCATCAACAAGATGTATTTATTAGGAGGAAGCAATATGATTAAAACAGAAAAATTACCAAAAGATATGCTAATCGATTTGAACAATAATGGGAAACGGGACTGTGAGGTGAAAAAAACTGTCCTGGAAGACATTGAAGAGGTGCAATGTCTGGAAGTGGGACCGAATTTAATAATACGGACTCATAAACATATTGAAGAATGGGAGGTATGGATATGGCCTTCTAGAGGACAGGCATATATATGTCCCAAAGGAGGACAACATGCTTTACTAAACACGTCCAATACAAAAATGAATCTTATAGCCATAAAAGGCAAAAAAGATTATGCATACGAAGAATTGGCAGTAGCCTTTAGAAATTTAGGATTCAAGGTTTCAAAAGGCGACCTCCAAAACTGAGAGAGAATTGCCCCCTTTTTATAATTTAATTAAAAGAAAAATATATGAAAGGTGATTAATATGGTAAATTTAGAATTATATAAAATATACGTAACAGTAGCCAAAGAACAAAACATCACTAGAGCAAGTGAAAAATTAAATATATCTCAACCCGCCGTAACAAAACATATAAAAAATTTAGAAAACATACTAGAGACAAAACTATTTGAAAGAAATAATAAAGGACTAAAATTAACAGAAACAGGAGAAAAATTATATCAAAAATTAAAACAACCAATAAATGAAATAATTGAAATAGATAAAGAATTTAGTAAAAGCAAAAAAAATATAACAATAGGTTCTCATAACCATTTATTAAATAAAGTATTTGGAGAAAGCGTAAATGAATTTTATTTAGAATATCCAGACATAAATACAGATTTAAAATGTTATGAAACAAATAAAATGTTAGAAATGCTAGAAGATAAAGAAATAGACATAGTATTTTCTAAAAAAGTAGAAAGATATAGAAATAAGAATATAAAATACATACCACTTGGAAAATTAAACGATATATTTATAATAAATAAAAATTCAGATATAGCAAATAAAGTATTAACACTAGAAGAAATAGAGAAAAAAATTATATATGTTCCACGAAAATATGCTCAAACAGTAACAAGACTAAACGAACTAACAAAAAATAAAAAATTAAACTTAAAAAATTCAAGTTACAATACAATATTAGAAATAACAAGTAAAAGCGACTCAATAGGACTAATTACAAAAGAATATCTAGAAAAAGAAGAATTAAAAAAATACAATTTAGTAGAACTAAAAACAGAATTAAAACTTCAACCAATTGAATTCGGGATATATTTTAATACAGAAAGAAGAAAAGAAATAAATTGTTTAATAAAAAAATAATAAGAGAAAAATTTTAAACTCAAGTTCATTATAACTTCTGGTTATCACAAACAGACAAAAAAAATATTATACAACTCAACATAAAAATGGTATCATAAAAAAGTACAAATAATATGCACAAATCCTATTGTAAATATAATAGGAAAGAAAGGAAGAGTATAATGAACAAAAACGAAAAGGAACGGATAAATTATTTAGCAATAGCAATAACAACGAATTGCAACTACAAATGCTTCTACTGTAAACCAACAGGCGAAAACATACAAACTAATTTAAAAGGAACAATAAACTATGAAAGTATCAAAAAGATAATCAAAGTTGCATATGAATTAGGAATTACAATATTTCGCATAACAGGTGGAGAACCAACAATGGTAGAATATTTACCAGAATTAATTAACTACATAATGAATCTAGGTGAAAATACAAAAATTCGTTTAAATACGAATGGATATAAATTAAATAATATATTAGACATAATAGAGCACTACAAAGAAAGAATTGATATTGTAATTAGTGTAGACTCTGTAAACGAATATATACATGGCATACAATATCCTAAGTATCTATCACCTGAAATAAAGAAAATAACAAAAGAATTAATAAAAAGAAAAATAGAAACAAGGTTCAATATTGTGGTAACAAAACAAAACATAGAAGAAATTAACGAATTAATAGAAAAATCATTCAGTTTAGGTGTAAACATCAAGATATTAGACCTGATAATACGAGATGATTATTATGGTATAAAACACCAAATAACAGGAGAAGAAGCATTAAAATTCGGGAAAGATTCGTATGTATCATTACAAGGAGTAACTTCATATTTAGAAAAAATTTCAGACAATAGTAAATCAGAATATCACATATATAATTCTTTTGGAATACCAAGAAGTGGATATTTTATTGGTAACCAATGGGTGCAAGTAAAAGATGCATCAAAGGGAGCAAAATACTCGCAATTTTGTATCAAAAATTGTCCATATTTCAATATGTGTAACGAAGGCCTATTTAGCCCATTTTTATCAGTAGGAGAAATCTTACACCTTTCGGGATGTAAAAATAAAAATTTATATTATGACCTTAAAGGAAAAGAAAGCGAAATAAGAAAAGATTTTAATGAAATTTTAAATTTATTTGAAGATACAGAATTACGAAAGAATTAAACTTTTTAACCAAAACCTAATTTTCCATAATAAAATGGAGTAATTAGGTTTTTAAATTTTATATATTGAGATAATTATCAAAATAGGATATAATAAGAACGAATTCGAGGAAAGTCATTCAACAAAAAATTCAAAAAGCAAAAGGAGGAAACAAAATGAATAAATACATGAAAATTGCAAAAGAAAATGCAGACAATGGAATAAAAAACAAAGAAGGTGGACCATTTGGAGCCGTAATAACAGATAAAGAAGGTAACATAATTGCAAATGGGAATAACAGAGTATTAAAAAACAATGACCCAACGGCTCATGCAGAAGTTGTAGCAATAAGAGAAGCATGTAAAAAACTAAACACATATGATTTATCAAACTGCATCTTATATACATCTTGTGAGCCATGCCCAATGTGTCTATCTGCAATAATCAAATATCAAAGAAGTATATTATGGTTGTACAAAAGAGGATGCAGGAGAAATAGGCTTTAGAGATGATATTATTTATGATTATCTAAAGGGAAACAACAAGGATTTGATACACTTAACTCATTTAGATAGGGACGAGTGTATTAAAACATTTGAAAAATATAAAGAAGAAAACGGAACAATATATTAAAATTTATATTTTACTAAACAAATAGTAAGTTGTAGGGAAGATATAAAAAATGAAAGTAATAACAATATGTGGAAGTTTAAAATTTCAAAAAGAAATGATGATAGTAGCAGAAAATTGGCTTTAGAAGGTAATTGCGTTCTTACACCAGTTTATCCAATATCAGAAAATTTAGAAAAGACAGAGAAACAACTGGGAAAATTAAAAGAAGCAAATTTTAAAAGAATAGAATTATCAAACTCAATAAGAGTAAAAAATAATTTATCTGAACAAGATACTGATAAATTTTTATCTTTGACACGTACTAAATTAGAAAATTAAAAATTATAAAGTTTATTTTTCTCATGCAAGATTTACATATAAAAATGCAAATATGATGGTACAACCAAATGAATTGATAATAGCTATAAAAGAAGAATAATTTGTTTTGTATATTTATTTATATTATAATATCTAAAAATGGAGGTAGTAGAAATGATAAATATTCTTGATAATATAGAGGTTTTATACCATAGTTGTATAAAAATAAATAAAGAAAAAATTATTTATATAGATCCATATCATATAGATAAAAATTATAATGATGCAGATATAATTTTTATAACACATGACCATTATGACCATTATTCTGAAGATGATATAGATAAAGTAAGAAAATTTAATTCTATATTTGTTATTCCTGATGATTTATTACCTAAATTACTTGAAAAAGGAATAAATCAAGAAAACATTTTTACGCTTGATTCAGGAGATACAGAAATTATTGATGGAATAAAAGTTGAGGCAGTTCCAGCATATAATACAAATAAGCCTTTTCACCCAAAAGAAAATAATTGGCTAGGCTATATTATAGAAATAAAAGGGTGTTAGGTATTATATAGCAGGAGATACTGATATTACTGAAGAAAATAAAAAAGTAAAATGTGATGTTGCATTTGTTCCAGTTGGTGGGACATATACAATGGATTTTAAAGAGGCAGCACAATTAATAAATATTATAAAACCTAAATTTGCTATACCAGTTCATTATGGGAGTGTTGTTGGCTCAAAACAAGATGCAACAGATTTTATAAAGTTACTGTATCCAACAATCAAAGGGATAAATTTGATTAATCAATAATATGGAAAGATATGTTAATGGTGAATAGGAAAATAGAAAAGTTAAATGTGAAATTTATGTGAATATTTAGCACTTTGAATTGACAACTGCTAAAAATAGGTATAAAATATTAGCAGTCGTTTTTACAGAGTGCTAATTTTTTTGTAAATATTAGCCATAATTTTTGTGAGAAAGAAGGTATTTTATGCAAAAAATAACACGTAAAAGTATATTTTCTAATTTATTAAAGTTGGTTTTTATTACATTATTTGTAGGCGTATTTTCACAAATATTTGGTACAAATAATTCTTTGACATGGGTATGTGTATTAATTGGAACTATGATGTATTGGTATATGGATATAGGAATTAATATAAAACAAGCACCATTTGTTATTGTTTTGATGTTTTTACAAATAGGATTTTCAAATAAGTTGGCTCAAATAAATCCAGTAATAGGTTTGATTGTAAACTTTATTACAATATTCTTAATTATGTACATTCCATCAGCAAAACCAGAATATAAGGCGTATATGCCATTTCTTTTATGTTACATTTTTAATCAGTCAAATCCCGCAGAGGGTCATGATTTTGTAACTAGAATGTTAAGTTTGCTTATAGGTGGAGTAATAGTGTCATTAGTATATTATTTTAAAAATAAAAATTCAAATAAGGAGCATGATACAATTAAGCAAGCATTTAAGAGTATGAGTATAACATCAAATAGGTTTATTATAGCTTTAAAGATGGCTATTGGTGTAAGTATTGCGATGTTGATTGGTACATTGTTTGGTGTTAAAAAGACTATGTGGATTTCAATGTCTGTTATGTCTTTAACACAAATTGATTTTTCTAATACTCAAAAAAGATTTATAAGTAGAATAATTTCAACAATAATTGGTTCAATTGTTTTTGCTATATTATTCCAAGCATTGGTACCAGAAAAATATGATGTGATTGTTACAATAATTTTAAATTATATTTATACGTTTATAAATGATTATAAGTATCAAGTAATATTTATTACTGTAAATGCAATTAGTTCTGCTTCGGCTTTATTTGATACAAGTACTGCAATAGAATTGAGAATTTTATTAATTATATTTGGATGTGTATTAGGATATATTATAAATAAAATTAATTTTAGAAAATATTTTACTTTGCTAAAAAGAAAGTTCAGGAGAATGGGAAAATTAGGTACTCATAATTTAAGTTATGAGAATGGTTAGTTATAAGGGAGAGATAGAAATGAAGAATATTTTAACAAATGATTTTGCAAGTGAGCTATTTGACTTAAGTGAAGATAGTATTTATAACATATTAGAGGAATTTAATGAAAACCAAAACATTGATAAAACATTAACTTATGTTTTTATAAAAGCATTTTACATTCATATTGCCAAAGTTATTTTAGACAAAGAAAATATTAGTCTAAACTTTGATGAAGTATATTCAAAATATAGAATGTATTTAAGCATTTACTACAAAAGTAACAACTCTCAAATAAGCCAAGAACTCTTGAACGAAATATTAGATGCATTTGATAAATCTTTTGCGATTATAGAATCATTAGAGTTTAATAGAATAGAAGATAGTTATGAATTTAGGCATCATATCATAGACTCATTTGAACTATTAAGAAAAATTTTAGAAAAAAAGTCTAAATGTAATATAAGAACAGATATATTTGATAAATACATTGCAGATATTCAGGAACAATCTGAAAAAATAAACAACTATATTATAGGCTTAAAATAAATTAAAATCATATAAATCAAAAATATATGTAACATATTATAATTACAAACAAAATATAAAATTACATTATATTAAAGGGAGTACAAATTTGAGTGAAAATAAAATAAATAGAATAAAAGAGTATTGTAAAGAAAATATTAAAGAAAATAAAAAAGACAAATTACAAGTTATAAAATAACAGTCATTTAATGAAAATTTAATATTCATTATTTTTCAAAAGAAAAACTCAATAAGAGTTAGGAGGAAGAAAGTTTGAAAAATATTCGTGAGATAAATATTTTTAATCAAATTTTGTGCCATAATAGAAAGGAATGTCAGTAATATGAATAAAGAAATAAAAAAAAGAGTTAAATATTAAAACAAAAGAACTAAAAGATATACTAGAAAAATCATTTAAGGAAGAATCATTGAAGTATAAAGCAATTCATCCAAGTTATAATAGTAAGAATGATAGAAATGACGATGAGATACTATTTATTACATGTTATATTGAGATAGATGACTCTTATGGAATACATATTGATAATAGACTAGAATCTACAAAATGGGTTATAGATATTGTTATTATGAAACCGGATAATAGATTTAAGATTATAAATATACTAAAAAATAACGGAATTCATTATGAAGACTATAATGGAGAATGTCATGGAGAATTTGAGGGACATATAAAATTGTTCGAATTAGATAAAAATATTAGATTAAATGAAATTAAAAATATTAATGTAAAACTTTTAAAACTTTTCCAATAAAAAAAAATTTATTAAAAAATAAAACCAGAAATTTCAAAATTGATTTTTCTGGTTTATTTTAAAAGTCAACATAAAGCCTTGAAATGCAACAAAAAATATGATAAAATATTGAATTAACAATAAAAAGGAACGGAGGAGAGCGAGCCTAAAGAACTCGACAAAAATATAATGGAAAAAACAAATACAATAGAAAATTCAAAAATAATAAATAAGTTTTATTTAGACAAAGAAAAAGACATCATAGTAAATCTATATAAAACAAGCGAAGACGAACTAACATACATACTAGAAACACCAAACCATGGAACAGGAAACCTAATAACAAACCTAGCAAAAATATGCGGACTAAAAACAATAAAAAACGAAAAAGACATGAAAATAATAAAAGGCAAAATACCAGCAAGTTTAAACGGAGACAACGAAGAAGTTTACATATTTAGACTAGGAGGAATAAAAATAGCAAACATATATGCAGACGGAAAAATAGAAATAAAAGCAACAATACCAGCAATAAGCAAAACACTAATGTCACAAACAAAAAGATACAATCTAAGCATAAATCAAACACTTGTAAAATCATACATACTAAAAAAAGCAAAATTCAGAACAGACCTGCATACACACATGAATGCAAACTTGCCCGCAGACAGCCTAATAGCACTAGGAATAAAACACCAAGTTAGATATCCATTATATTATATCAAGAAAATAGACTTAAAAATAACCAAAGAGCAAGACGAAAAAATATATGAACAAAGAAAAGAAGTCGAAAAACAATTCGAAAATTCAACACTAACAGGAAAATATCTAACAAGAAGAATTGACGACAACACATTTATAAACTTTGCAGACCTAATACTAAACAACATAGAAAACGCACCAGAAAACATTGCAAAAATAAGAAAAAGCCTAGAAATACTAAAAGATGGACAAGCAGTATTCACAAATCTCGAAAAACTATATTTATACAGATACGTTTTTGCAAAAGGAACAGAAAGCACTGAAAAAATCAAACTAGAAAAAAGCAAAATAGAACAAATACCAGACAAAGAAATAAAAGAAATGCTAACAAAAATGATAGAAGACACTCAAAAAGGCAGTCCATACGCCAAAAACAACTTAAGACAAGACAAACTATTATGGATAGCAAGAGAATATCAAAAACAAGGCATATATTACACAGAAATATCAGACACAACACTAACAAAAAAAGGAACACCTGCAATTGAACTATTAGAAGATGTACACCAAATAATGCCACAAATAGAAAAAGAAACAGGAGTAAAAATCAGATTTCTAGTAGCAATAAGAAGAATACCATTAACAATAATAAAAGACGCAAAAACAAGCAGTAACTATTTAAGAGAAAACTTAAATATACTAAAAGCAATATCAAAAAGTCCATATGTAGTAGGAAGCGACTTTATAGGAGAAGAAATAAATGACATATCAGAATTAAAACCAGCAATAGAAGAAATAGTTCAATATGTATGCAAAGAAGACAAAGGATATACAATAAGAATACATGCAGGTGAAAATGATAGTTTAAGAGACAATGTAAAAAAATCAATAGAATGTGTAAAAAACAGTTTAAAACCAGGTCAAAACATGCCAAGAATAAGAATTGGACATGGACTATATACTCCAAAACTAGACTCAATTCAAGGACAAAAATTAATACAAGAAATAAAAAAATCAGGAGCAGTACTTGAATTCCAATTAACATCAAATGTAAGACTAAACAACTTAAGCAACCTAAAAAATCATCCAATAAAAAAATACTTAGAAAATGACATCAAATGTGTACAAGGAACAGACGGATGTGGATTCTACGGAACAAACACCGTAGATGAACAATTAGCAATACAAAATCTACTAGGACTAAATGACCATGACTTCCTAAAAATGAGAAAAGTAGAAGACGAAATAATGAAGCACGAAGACAAATACTTTAAAGAAAAAAGCAAAAAATTCAACGAATTTTTAGCAGGAAGAAGCATAAGAGAAGCAATACTAGAACTAGAAGAAAAAATAGAAGATGAAAACAAAAACAACAATATTCCACTAAGAATAAACAACAAAATAGAATCAGAAGAAATACTAAAAAACAAAATAAAACCACTGCCAACAGACAAAATGCCAATAATAATTGCAGGAGGAAGTTTTAACGCAAAACATAGGGAAACAAGGGTTACAGAACAAGGCATACAAATGTTAGAAGAATTAATTAAAAAAATTGATAACCAAAAGGCATATTTTGTAATAGGACACAAAGTTGAAGGATATGAAAAGGCGTTAATTAATTTAACAAATAAACTACACAAAAAGTTTGAAATATATGCAATTATCCCTAAAATGATTTCAAAAGAAGTAGGGGAAAGACTGCAAAATAAATCAATTTCAGGAATTCGCATTTCCACAGAAAGTGAAGAGTTTGGAATTTATAAGAGTTTTAATTATGAGATTTTTGAAAGAAGAACTTCTATTGTTATAGCATTTGACGGAAATTCACCTGTTTCTAATTTGGTCCAAGAGGCTAAAAATGGAAAAGGTAAATCAAGTATTTATGTGAATACTGAAAATTATAATTTACGAGTAAAGGCTAAGTCTTTACAAGGTTATGTTGTTCCATTTGATTTGAACGATACTGATGCTATTATTGAAAAGATTTTAGGAGATAATTTGGAAGTGATAAAATAATAGATATAAAAAACAAGAACATTTTGGATATTCCAAAATGTTCTTGTTGTATGTCCCTATTTAAGGTTGGACTTCCTATGTTACAAAATATGGTCGAGGTGACAGGGATCGAACCTGCGACCTCATGGTCCCAAACCACGCGCGCTACCAACTGCGCTACACCTCGAAATCAAATTAAATAATCAACGCTTATATATAATAGCACATATTTTCACAATTTGCAATAGATTTAAGCAAAAAAATGCCAAAAAATTTTAAGAAAAATTTCAAAGACGTTACAGATTACGGACTGTGAATAGCAACCTAAGACCATGAAATACAACTTTTAAAACCATGAAATGTAAAAAACACAATTCACAAAATATGCAAACTGTGTTTTAAATATATAAAATTTAACGAAAGCCACCGCCGCCTCCGCCACCACCGAAGGAACCACCGCCTCCGCCGCCAGAAGAGAAACCGCCACCCCCAGAAGAATAACTTGAAGCTCTATACATACCATTTTGAGCAGCAGAATAACCATGAGACATACAATGATTAACAAAAACAATATTATCGTAATCATTAAAATGAGACTGTTGAATCATATCAGGATAAACATCCTTAAAGTTTTTAGCAACCTCTTTCGCAATACCCATTAACTGAGCAAAAATCAAATAATCCTCAAACAAATTAACCTCAATAGGTTCTCTACTAGCAATAAGAGAATACTCTTTCAAAAACTTTTTAAGACCAGCAAGTTCCAAAGCCTCTTGTTTCAAAGCAGGAGTAGCCTCATGTGTAGTAACAATATAGAATTTCAAATACTTAGTATCAACAACATTAATCAACCCCTCACTTTCAAGTTTATAACGTTCATCATCCATAACATTTTTGAACCAGCCCAAAATCATATCATAATTAGAATCACACCAGTTTTCAAACTCCTTCTTCTCCAAAACACCATCGCCACTAGCATCAGAAATCATCTTAAATAAACGTTGTTCAGTTTCATCAGTAATACTATCAAATTTACCTCTTTTTATAACTATAACATCACTATCTCTCTTAACCAAAGAACTAACTGACCTTTTTTCAATAGTGATAAGAGAATCTTTAAGCCATTTTAAAAGCAAAGCACCCAAAATATCAGTTCTATTCTTTAATAACTTGTATGAATAACCAATATAATAAGCCCTAAAAATATCACCATTACAAGGAATATCTCTAAAATACTCTATTTCACGATTCGAAATAGCGGAATCCTTCTTTATAGTTAATTTACTTTCTCCTTCTGATCTCATTACACCAAGAATTGTAAACAAAACAGTAAAAAATAAAGCAACCAAAAGTCCAATAATTGATAAAGCACCAACAAATCTATCACCAAAATCACTTCCACTTTTTTTAGCATATTTCTTAGCACCCTTTTCCGCCATATTAAAATAATGCTCAAAATCGTGTTTCAAAGAATTAGAACTACTGAAAGTACCTTGTGGAAACTTAACCAAAATAGTCATATATTCATTAGTATCTAAACGCCCAGCAGACTGCATCTCAATGTAGCCATCATAAACATAAGCAGTACCACCATAATTACCATAGCCCCAAACATCAACTGAATCTTCAATATCAAAATTAGAATGAATCTTAATATAAACACTTCCAATAGGATTTGAAAAATCTTTAGGAATAAGAGTCCAATATATCATTTGTGAATCTGTTAAGTTAGCAACAAAATCAGTAATATTATACTTTACAGTATATGTATGACTACCATATTCGCTTATACCCCAACATAATTCAACACCATTTGAAACCTTATTTATACCACATTTATAAGCCTTATTTTCAAGAGAAGAAGATGTTGACCAACTAGACAAAGTTTGATATGTTGTGTTATTTTCAGATACAGAAAGATTTTTAATTGTTGAATTTCCTAAATTATAATAAGGATGATAAATTTCTGTACCTTTAGTCGCATTACAATCCCAAATTTCAGAAATCGTTGCATCACCGTTACTATTAACATAAATATCCATTGATATTTTATTAATACTATTCGCTTTAACACTTTTTGTTAGACCCAATATTGCAATACTCAGTACAAATACTGAGAATAGCTTTAAAAATTTTTTCATTTTTTGTCCCCCTTTATTTTAGTCAATTATTTCATATTTTTTGCTTTTTCACAATGTTTTTGAAATAATTTGTATAAATTTTTTAAAAGCCCTTGCAAATTATGCTAAAAGTCATTATAATATAACATATGCACCAGTAGCTTAGTTGGATAGAGTGTTCGGCTACGAACCGATATGGCAGTAGTGCATAATCATTAATAATAGGGAATTTGAGGAAGTGATTACAAACTGTTCCCCAATTCGTTCCCCAAAACAATAAATTTAGTTGTATATTTTCTAAATTTTTGTTATACTTATTTTAATTTAAAAATATATGTAGCTGTAGCTCAACTGGATAGAGTACCTGGCTACGAACCAGGCGGTTGCAGGTTCAAGCCCTGTCAGCTACACCAAAATGCACTTATTTATAAGTGTATTTTTTTAACTTGCTAATTTCTTTTCCGGCCTAATGTCTTGTATTCTTATTTTTATTACATTGTTAAAATATTTATCATTTTCTGCAATAAGTTTTTGTAATTCAAGCTCACTATTTTGTTATCTATATAATTTCAACATTTCATTTTTCTTTTTTGCTTCTGTAATATGTATATAATATTTTCTTGTTGTGTCAAAATCAGCATGTCCAATAATAACATGTAATACTTCAGGAGGCATACCCAAAGTTGAGCATAGTGTTGCAAATGAATGTCTTAAACCATATGTAGTAAGATGTTCTAAATTATATTTTTTTATAAATTGTGGCATCTTATTTGTCAAATTCTCATAAACAAAAGGTTGTCCATTTTCATCATATAAAATGGTATCTTTATAAGTATTATTGATATGTACAATATCCTTCTCAAAATCAATAGAACACCATTTAAAGCTGCAAGCTTCCTCTGGTCTTGCTCCAGTCAAAAGTATAGATTCAAATAGATATACCCATTGTCTTTTGTCTTTTTCAAATATATCTAGCCATACTTCTTGCCTGTCTTGTTCCAAATGTTCTATTTCAATTCCTAGAGATTTTTTATCACTAACAATTTCATTTTTTTCTGCTGGATTATCTAGTCTTAATTTTTCTTTTACAACAAGGTCTAATGATAATTTTAAAACAAGTCTACTATCTTTTAAATACTTTGATGAATAGTCTAATGTTTTAAAATGATCTTCAATCTGTTTTTGTTTCTATAAATAGAATGCAAAGAGCAGACCCTAAATCTAAGGTCTGCTCCTGCAACATAAAGAACTAACTTGGATTAGATTTCTGCAGTCCAAAAGTCTCTGCAAAAGCTATTAAAACCATTAGCTTTTGCAGTACTTGTACACATCTCAATCCATACTTTTGTTTTCTCATCATTTGTGGAAACATAAGCATAGTACCGAGTAACGCCAGCATCTTCGAATCCATGCTGGAGCAGATAGTTTTCCAGCATTTCGGAGTTCTCAAACTTAATTCCTCTTAATTCCTCTAAAGCCTTTTTGGCTTCATTGGAACTAGAAAAGCTAATTAAGCTCCCATTGTTGGTTTCAAGCATACTACTTAAGTGATAGTACACCCGTTCTACCTGTACATACTCCGGGTCCTTGCATTCTCTTTTTCCTTTCAAATTCGGAACTATCTCAAGGAGAGATTTTTCCAATTCTTCCAGGGAAAGAAAGCCCTTGCTTCCAACTTCTCTCAACTGAGAGATTTTTTCTTCCTTTTCTCTTATATTAGGAATTCCAACCAATTTGGTCAAATCCTTTTCAAGAGTATAAAGGATGCGGAAACAATTATGGCTGTTGCCTTCGTGCTGAGTCTGTTTGTGAATTGTCCATGTCGCACCAGTAACTTTAAGGTACTCATTTCCCTCATAAGCACATGTACCAGGGCAACTTTCTTCCCAGCTTTCGGTTCTTCCTAAATTGTATCCTTGTTGTTCAACTTTCCCATCTGTAATCAAGTGGGAATAGCATTCACCACCACCATATCTTGCGTTACGAATAGAAAATGTCTGATTTGGATCTTCATGCTTTACAGCAGAAATCCCATGTTCTTCCAAGAATTTCTGGAATGATCCATCTCTAAAATAAGCATAACGCTCATCGATATAGCCCCCAGCTAATCCAAGAAGTCCATCAGACAGTTTGGAACCTTTAGGAACTACAAAACCTTTCCTTAAAGTTTTTACCTTATCATAAGGAACCTTAAGAGTCAGCTTTGCAAATCCATTCGGCTGGATAACATATCTTATGCTATGCTCACCATCGGAATATCCTCTGACAGCATCACATTTGATATTTCCATCTTCATCAATGAGGCAATCCCATCCGTTTGCGATGATATGCGTAGGTTCAACCATGCTGACATAGCAGCCGTTTGTTCCTACAAAAAAACCATTTTCAATCCGTATTTTTAATGTAGCCATTTTTTCCTTTCCCTACTACCCACTTTGTGGCGTTCGTTCCCAAAACATAAGGTCGGCTAACCTTATATTTTTGCTTCATTAGCGGGGCATTTCTTTTTTAGAATAATAATTGTTTCGCACTAGGAAAAAAGATTTCTCAAGTTAGTAACTTTATGAGATAACATAAGTTATCTTTTTTTCAATGTGCATGCAAAATAACACGGCTTTGCATACTTATATAATACCACAAATTATAAAAAAAATCAAAATTTTCTACTCGAACTGATAGCATAAATTTGCGATAAGTGAAAATGTACAATTTTTAATAAATATGATAAATGATATGGATATAAAAGATAAATTAAGAATAGCTATATGTATGAGCCAAAGCAAATGGTCAGGGCTTATATACAACACTAAAGAATATTATAAAAAATTTGATAGCTTACTAAAAAGTATTGATGAAGAATATAGAGCTACTATCATAAATTTTGGAAAATATAAACTTGTAATGTTTGCAATGGCTAAAATTATGGAAATGGAAACAACAGAGCAAAATATTGAAAATGTAGTGTTACAATTGATGTGAAACAAAAAATATAGAAAAAAAGTGATTCAAGTAGTATAATTGAATTGTCAAAATAAAAATTATACGAAAGGACTTGAATCACTTATGAATAATATTATAACACAAAATCAAAAAAATATAAAGAGATATTTACCACACGAAAATAAAAACAAGAGAAAATGCAGTAAAAATGTATAGAAATTGCAATGATATAGGATATGTATGTAGAAAATATCATATATCAAGGACATCATTATGGAGATGGAATAAAAATATGATGGAAGCAAAGAGAGTTTAGAAGATAAGTCACATAGGCCATTAAGTAAGCATCCAAAAGAACATACAGAAACAGAAATAAAATGGATAAAAGATTTAATAAAAAGAAATCCACATATAACATTAAATGAAATATGGTATAAGTTAAAAATAAATAAAGGATATACAAGAAAACCAGCATCATTATATAGAGTATTAAGAAAAATAGGATATTATAATAATCCAGAAATAAAAGGAACATCAAAGAAACATAATCAAAAATATCATACACCAACAGAGATAGGAAAAAAATGGCAAATAGATGTAAAATATGTACCAAAAGAATGCAAAACAGAAGAAATACAGACAGATAATGGAGTAGAATTTACGTTTTAATAGATCAGATGTAAAAAGAGAACATCCAATGGATACATTATTGAAAGAAATAGGAATAAAACACCACAAGATAAGACCAAGAACACCAGAATATAATGGAAAAGTAGAAAGAAGTCATAGAAATGACAATGAAAGATTTTACAGTTACTTAAAATTTTATAGTTTAGAAGATTTAAGAAAACAAGGAGCAGCATACTTAAAAAGGTCAAACAGAATACCAATTGCGGTGTTATGATATTTGACACCAAAAAGAAAAAAGAGAAGAAATTAAAAAAAGCATAAATATGAAACGAATTCAATCATACTATTTGAAAGAATTTGTTTCACATCATTGACATATATACAAAAATAAAAATTCAAAAAAAGAACTAGATTAATCTATACCGAAGAAATCTAGTTCAATAAATAATAAAATAATATAAATATATGAATTTAAAGAAATTGTAGCAAAACCAAGCAAATAAGTCAATAAAAAAAGCAAAAAAATTCAAAAAAAATAATAAATACCAAAAAAAGTGGAAAAATAAAAAAACAAAGTGATATACTAAGAAAAAAAACAAAAGACAATGGGTAAAATTAATACCCAAAAAAAAAGAAAGGAACGTGATAAAAAATGGAAAAAAGTTTAGAAGAAAAACTATTTCACAAAAAAGAAAACGGATGGAACGCAGTAGACACAAGAAAAAAAGAAGCAATATTCAATTTCTCAAAAGACTACATGAACTTTCTAAATAAAGCAAAAACAGAAAGAGAATTTATAGTAGAAGCCACAAAAATGGCACAAGCAAACGGATACAAAGACATAGCAGAAATTGAAAAACTACAACCAGGAGACAAAATATACTTTATAAACAGAGGCAAAAGCATGTATCTAGCAATAATAGGAACAGAAAACATAGAAAACGGAATTCACATTATTGGCTCACATGTAGACTCACCAAGACTAGACCTAAAACCAAATCCACTATATGAAGACACAGAATTAGCATACTTCAAAACACATTACTATGGAGGAATCAAAAAATATCAATGGACAACAATTCCATTAAGCATCCATGGAGTAATAGTAAAACCAAATGGTGAAAAAATGACAGTAAATATAGGAGAAGACGACGATGACCCAATATTTACAATAACAGACTTATTACCACATTTAGCACAAGAACAAATGGAAAAGAAACTAAAAAACGGAATAGATGGGGAAGACCTAAATCTTCTAATTGGAAGCATTCCATACCAAGACACAGACGCAAAAGAAAAAGTAAAACTAAATATTCTAAACATCTTAAACCAAAAATACGGAATAGTAGAAGCAGATTTACAAAGTTCAGAATTAGAAATAATACCAGCATTCAAAGCAAGAAGCCTAGGATTTGATGCAGGGCTAGTAGCAGCATATGGACAAGACGACAAAGTATGTGCATACACATCACTTGCAGCAATGATGACATTAGAAAATGTAAAAAAAACACAGCAGTATGCATTTTATCAGATAAAGAAGAAATAGGAAGTATGGGAAATACAGGAATGGAATCACATATGTTTGACTTCTTTATATCAGAAATGTTAAATAAATTAGGAGTAAACAGACCAAATCTATTAGACAAAGTATTCTGCTTCTCAAAAATGTTATCATCAGATGTTGACGCTGGTTTTGACCCAATTTATGCATCAGTATCAGACAAAACAAATGCAGGATATGTAGGAAAAGGAATAAGCCTAAACAAATACACAGGAGCAAGAGGAAAATCAGGAGCATCAGATGCAAATGCTGAATATGTTGCCTGGGTTAGAAATGTACTAGAAAAAAATGATATAAAATATCAAGTAGCAGAACTTGGAAAAGTTGATATTGGCGGTGGAGGAACTATCGCATATATATTAGCAAACAAAGGAACAGATGTTATAGACTGTGGAGTACCAGTGCTTTCAATGCATGCACCATATGAAGTAACAAGCAAATTTGATATATATTCTGCTTTCGAAACATACAAAGCATTCTGGAAAGAATAAAAAAATAAGGATTGGAGGAAAATGTACCTTCAATCTTTTTTTCGCTATTCCGTAGGTCTTTCAGCAAAAAGATAAAAAAAAAATAGATAATTTAATTTAAAAAACTTGAAAAAAAGCAAAAATAAACTCAAAAAATCAAAATAAAGTACAATAAAAAAAAAGAAAGAACTTACGGCGTAAAGGCACAAATAAAAAATATACCTAATATTACAAAAATAAAACATTTTAATTACACAAATGATATAATAAAAAATAACCACAAAAAACAAAGAAAAAACGCTGAATCCGTAACAATAATTAAGATACAGAAAAAACCAAAATCCCATCAAAAATAGGCAATTGAGATATGTGGAAAATTGCAAAAATAATCGAAAGATGTTATATTTTAAATACTATATAAGAGAGAAAACAAGGAAAAAAATTCACATAAATAAGCAATTTGACAAAAGCTAAAATGAGGGGGAAAAAAGATGAAAATAGCAGGAAACAAGAAAAAATCTAAAAACCTTGATACTGTAGAGAGCAGCACTTTAGAAGAAAAGAAAAACAACAATTTTTCAAGCAAATTCTTGAACAAAAAAAGCGGAATAACAATGGTAGCACTAGTGGTAACAATAGTGGTACTACTAATTTTAACGTCAATATCAATACAAGGAATAACAAGAACAGGAATATTCCGTGCAGCAGAAGACACAAAATTAGAACACAAAAGAGCCTCTATAGCAACAACATTGCAAACCAAACTAAAAATAAAACAAACCGAGCAAATAAGAGGAACAGATGAAGAAATAATAAAAGCCACATACGAAGACGTCAAAAATGACCTAGAAGAAATAAAAAAAGCCGGAGGAAAAGACATAGAAGTAAGTGAAGTAACATCAGAAGAAAAGAATGGAAAAACAGAATGGTTCTTTGAGGTTAAAGTAGATGGAGACGTTTACAAAGTTGGACTTGATGGATCAGATTATCTAGGAAAAGAAGACGAACTAGCCCCTCTAATTGAAATAAAAAAAGCCACTGCAACAACAAATACAATAACGGCAACAGTAGCAACAAGAAGAAACGAAGGTGGAAAAATAGAATATTACATAAAAGAAAAAGGTTCACAAAAATTTGATTTAGCAGGAACAACAGAACAAAACACATTTAAATATACAAAATTAAAACAAGAAACAACATATGTAATTGAAGCAGTAGCAATCAATACAAACGGAAAGAAAAAAGTATCAAAAGAATACGAAATAAAAACAAGTCTTGTACCAAAAATAGACTCAAATGAAATAAAATTTGCATCAGTTCCAAATGAATGGACAAACAAAAGTGTAGCAGTAACAGCAACACTAACAGTAGATGGACAAAACTTTACATTAGCAACAAGCAAAAATCCAACATCAGGATGGATAGCATCTAACAGACAAATATTCACAGAAAACGGAACAATGTATGCAGCCTTAACAGACGGAAACAACTATGGTATAGCAGCTTCACACGAAATTACAAATATAGATACAACAAAACCAATAGTAAAAAGTCTATCAGTAACAACAAACACAATAAAAATAACAGCAACAGATGAAGCAAGTGGAATATACTCATATGCAATATCAGAAAGTGAAACAATGCCAAAAACATTCACAAAACTAGATAATAGTACGCAAGTATTCAACACAGTAGTAGAAAATCTAAAACAAACAACCAAATATTATGTATGGGTAAAGGATGTAGCAGGAAATATAAGTGAAGTAGCCTCAACAAAAACAGGAACAGTACCAAAATTAACAGATGCAAACACAACAATTACAAAATCACCAAATGATTGGACAACGCAAGAAGTAACTGCAACAGTAACAACAACAGAAAAAAATTATGCACTACAAACTAAAAAAGACAATGGAGAATGGCAAACAACAAATTCTCAAAAATATACAGAAAACGGAACAATATATGCAAGATTATGGGATGGAACAAATGCAGGAGAAGAAATATATAAACCTATAACAAACATAGACAAAACGGCACCAACAGCAACAAATATAGAAATAAAAAATGTTACACCTGCAGGATATGATGTATATGTTTATGGAGTAAAGGACAATGGCTCAGGAGTAAATAGAGTACAATTCCCAACATGGACAGAAGCAAAAGGACAAGATGACATACAACCAAATTGGCAAACAGGCGAAAGTTCAAAAGGAACAAAGCAAGCAGATGGAACAACATGGGTATATCATGTAAATATAACAGACCATAAAACAGAAGCAGGAGAATATAACACACACATTTATGCATACGATAATTTGGAAAATGGAAAATGTATAGGTACCCAAAAAGTAACAATACCAATGGTAAAAATCACATATGATGAAAACTACGTAAAAGACGGAACAACAAATAAACAAACAGTAGAAAAAGTTTATAATACAGAACTAGGAACACTAGGAACACCAACAAGAACAGGATACACATTTGCAGGATGGTTTACAGAAGCAACAGGAGGAACACAAATTTCTAGCACAACAAAAACACCTGTAACAGATACAACATATTATGCACACTGGAATGCAAACCCATTAAACTTTGCAAATCAAACAATAAGCAAAACATTTAGTACAAGTGAGCAAAAAGCAGACATAACAGGGGCAAGTAATGGAACAGGAAATTATACATATACAGAAAAAACAGAAAAAAATTCTGCACAAGAAGATACAAATTATATAAGTATAAATGGAACAACAATAACAATAGCAGCCAACACGCCTGCAGACACATATACGTATGTAATTGTAGCAACAGACAACAACTCAAAAGTAACAAAAGAAGCAACATACACAATCAAAATAGAAAGAGCCAAAACTGCAAATGCAGGAGCATCAGACAAGACATATAATGGAACAAATCAAACAGGAGTAACAGGAACAAGCGTAATATGGACAGGAACAACATCCGCAATAGATGCAGGAACATACACCGCAAATGCAACACCAGATGCAAACCATGCATGGAGTGATGGAACAACAAATGCAAAAGCAATAACATGGAAGATGAATCCAAAATCTATAGCAGTAACATGGGGAACAACTACAACATTTACATATAATGGACAACCACAAGCACCAACAGCAAGTGCTACAAGTGGAATAACTGGAGAGACAATAAATATTACAAGAACAACTGGAACAAATGCAGGAAGTTACACATCAACAGCAAGCATAAGCAGTGTAACAGGTGGAAGAGCAAGAAAAGAAAATTATACACTAACAGGAAACACAAAAGCGTTTACAATAAATAAAGCAAATGCAACAATGACAGACCCAACATTAGTTACAGGATTAGTATATAATACAAAAGCACAAAATCTAATAGCAAAAGCAGGAAATGGAGCAGGAGGAACAATAAAATATGGACTAGGAACAAATAACACAACTGCACCAACTACATGGAACACAAGCGTTACAGGAACAGATGCGGGAACATATTATGTATGGTCAAAAGTAGACGCAGATGGAAACCATAATAATGTAGGAGCAAAATATATATGAACTGTAACAATAGCAAAAGCAACAGTAACAATACCAACAAGTCCAGTAAAACAATATACATATAATGGACAAGCACAAGCACATGGATACACACTACCAACAGGTACTGCAATAGAAAATAACGGAACAACTCCAAGTGCAATAGATGCAGGAACATATAATATAGTACTAAAATTAACAAGTGCATCAAACTACCAATGGAGTGACAAAACAACAACAAATAAAACAATAAATTGGAAGATAAATCCAAAGAGTGTAGCAGTAACATGGGGAACGACAGTTACGTTCACATATAATGGACAAGCACAAGCACCAACAGCAAGTGCTACAAGTGGAATAACTGGAGAGACAATAAATATTACAAGAACAACAGAAACAAATGCCGGAAGTTACACATCAACAGCAAGCATAAGCAGTGTAACAGGTGGAAGAGCAAGAAAAGAAAATTATACATTAACAGGAACAACAAAAGCGTTTACAATAAAATAAAGCAACAGTAGCAACACCAACAAATCTTGCTATATCAACTGCAGGAATTGTAACATGGTCATCAGCAAGTAATGCAACATCATATCAAATAAGTATAGATGACAAAAATTGGACAAACGCAACAAGTGGAGTAGATTATTTAAGTACAATAATAGGAGCAACAGGAAACAGAACAGTATATGTAAGAGCAATAAATAGCAATGCAAATAACTACACAACACCAAGTGGTAAAGCAAGCAAAACAGTTGCAGTTTATACAACAACAATAAATAGCAACTCTACAAATATGGGAACAGTTGATACATCAAGTTATAATGTTATAAGTGGAGCAACATTCACTACAAGTGGAAATAAATTAACAATAAAGGGAATAACAAGCGGAACAACAACAAAAGATTTAAAAGTAGTTACCGCAACAAATAAAACAGGTTACTCATTTAGTAAATGGTCAGTAGCCAGTGGAACAACAACTGCAGCAACAACAATAACTGCAACATTTACAGCAAATACATATACAGTAGCATATAACGGAAATGGAGCAACAGGAGGAAGCACAGCAAACAGTAGTCATACATACAATTCAGCAAAAGCATTAACAACAAACGGATTTACAAGAACAGGATATACATTTGCAGGATGGAATACACAAGCAAACGGAAGTGGAACAAATTATTCAGACAATCAAAGTGTAACAAATTTAAGTTCAACACAAGGAGCAACAGTAACATTATATGCATTATGGACACAAGTTTCGCACACATTAACCGTTAATCCAAATGGAGGAACATACGCTGGATCAACATCAAATAAAACATATACTCAAAAATATGGAACAACAGTAAATGTAGCAGATCCAACAAGAACAGGATATACATTTGGAGGATGGGCATTAACAAAAAAAGAAGAAAATAACGCAACATGGATTGAAGTAATGTACCATAATCCAACAGTAGAAGGATTTGGAAATGAAGCAGGAGCAAAAAGTAAAAACACATTAAACGCATATAGCCAATTAGGCCAATTAGCAAACATGAAATACAATAATCAATATGAATTCATGATAAAAGCAGACGAAGCCTCAGGATATAATAGGTGGATTCAAACAAGTAACCCAGTTGATACAACAACAGTAACAGGTTATAAAGCAGTACAAAACTCATGGAATACATCAAATTTTGCCGGATTAGTACACTGCTCAGGAACAACTTTAATAGCATGGACAACTTCAACAGGAAACTGGTGGTATGCAATTGGTATGTATCAAGGTGGAAGATGTCCAATAATAAATAGCAGTAGCCTTTGGACAACAAAACCAGTACACTTCTACGTAAGAGCAGAAAGCAATCTATCAAATATTAAAACACCAATTACAGGAGCTTTAGATGCTAACAAAAATATGTATATAAGAGACGAAGATGTAACTTTAAAAGCGGTTTGGATACCAAATACATATACAATATCATATAACGGAAATGGAGCAACAGGAGGAAGCACAGCAAACACCACAGCAACATATGATCAAAGTGCAGCAATAGCAACAAATGGATTCACAAAAACAGGATATACATTTGCAGGTTGGACAACAAAATCTGACGGAAGTGACGATGGATATGGCTGGACAAACTGGAAAGGAACATGGAAATATGTAGATGGACAATATGGAATAGCAAATAGAAAATTGCAACTTTATGCAAGATGGACACCAAATAAATACACAATATCATATAACGGAAATGGAGCAACAGGAGGAGGTACAGCAAACACCACAGCAACATATGACCAAAATGTAACAATAGCATCAAATGGATATACAAGAACAGGATATACATTTGCAGGTTGGACAACTAAAACTAATGGAACAGATGATGGATATGGTTGGACAAACTGGAAAGGAATATGGAAATATGTAGATGGACAATATGGAATAGCAAGTGGAAAACTACAACTTTATGCTAGATGGACTGCAAACCAATTAAACTTTGCAAATCAAACAATAAACAAAACATTTAGTACAAGTCCACAAACTGCAAATATTACAGGGGCAAGCAATGGAACAGGAAGTTATATTTATACATTATCAAATAAAAATGCATCAGGAACAGCAACAAACTATATAAGTATAAGTGGAACAACAATTAATATAGCGGCTAGTACACCAGCAGGAACATATACATATGTAATTACAGCAAAAGACAATAATTCAGGAGTAACAAAAGATGCAACATACACAATAAATGTAGCAAGAGCAAAAAATGCAAGTGCAAGTGCATCAAACAAAACATACAATGGAAACAGCCAAACAGGTGTAACAGGTGGCGGAATAACATGGAGTGGAACAACATCAGGAATAGATGCAGGAACATATACAGCAACTGCAACACCAGATGGAAACCACGCATGGAGTGATGGAACAACAGGAGCAAAAACAATAACATGGACGATGAATAAAAAGACAGTAGCAGTAACATGGGGAACAACCACAACATTTAACTACAACGGAAATGCACAAGCACCAACAGCAAGTGCTACAAGTGGAGTAACAGGAGAAACAATAAATGTAACAAGAACAACTGGAACAAACGCAGGAAGTTATACATCAACAGCAAGCATAAGTAGTGTGACAGGAGGAAGAGCAAAAATAGGAAACTATGCATTATCAGGAAACACAAAAGCATTTACAATAAACAAAGTAGCAGCAGGAAACCCAACACTAACAGCAGTAACAGCAACATATGACGGAAAAGCACACTACGTAACAGTAAGTGGAGGGTATGGTGGAACCATAAACTACAGAACAAGTACAAATAATAGTAGTTGGGGAAGTTGGAGTACAACAAAACCAAGTCTAACAAATGCAGGAGTACTATATGTACAAGCATATGTAGTAGGAGACGGAAACCATAACAGTACAGGAGTAACAGGAAGTGTGGCAATAACAGTAAACAAAGCAACAGTAACAATTCCAGGAAGCCCAGTAAAACAATACACATACACAGGAAGTGCAATATCACATGGATATACAGCACCTAGCGGTTCAAGTATAGTAACTTCCGGAACAACAGCAAGTGCAACAAATGCAGGAACATACAACATAGTATTACAATTAGCAAACACATCAAATTACAAATGGAGTGACGGAAGCGTAACAAACAAAACAGTAAACTGGAAAATAAACAAAGCAAACTCAACAAATCCAACACTAACAGCAGTAACAGCAAATTATGATGGAAAAGCACATCCAGTAACAGTAAGTGGCGGAGCAGGAGGAACAATAAACTACAGAACAAGTACAAATAATAGTAGTTGGGGAAGTTGGAGTACAACAAAACCAAGCCTAACAAATGCAGGAAAAATATATGTACAAGCATATGTAGTAGGAGATGCAAACCACAACAATACAAGTGCAACAGGAAGTGTAGCAATTACAATAAACAAAGTAAATGCAACAATGACAAATCCAACATTAGCAACAGGATTAGTATATAACACAAAAGCACAAAGCCTATTATCTAAAGCCGGAAGTGCATCAGGAGGAACAATAAAATATGGATTAGGAACAAATAGTACAACTGCACCAACTTCATGGAATACAAGCGTAACAGGAACAAATGCAGGAACATATTTTGTATGGTCAAAAGTAGATGCAGACGGAAACCACAACGGTGTGGCAGCAAAATATATAGGAATGGTAACAATAGCAAAAGCAACAGTAACAATACCAGGAAGTCCAGTAAAAGCATATACATACACAGGAAGTGCAATATCACATGGATACACAGCGCCAACAGGAGCTGCAATAGAAACAACAGGAACAAATGGAAGCGCAACTGATGCAGGAACATACAACATAGTATTGAAAATAACAAACACATCAAATTATCAATGGAATGATAAAACAACAGCAAATAAAACAGTAAATTGGAAAATAAATCCAAAGAGTGTAGCAGTAAGTTGGGGAGCAACAACATTTAACTACAATGGAAGAGCACAAGCACCAACTGCAAGTGCATCAAGTGGAGTAACAGGAGAAACAATAAATGTAACAAGGACATCTGCAATAAATGCCGGAACTTACACATCAACAGCAAGTATAAGCAGTGTAACTGGAGGAAGAGCAAAAGCAGGAAACTACACATTAACAGGATATACAAAATCATTTACAATAAACAAAGTAGCAGCAACAAATCCAACATTAACATCAGTAAGTGCAAAATATGATAAAAATGCACATGCAATAACAGTAAGCGGAGGCTCAGGTGGTACTATCCAATATAGAACAAGCACAGATAACAAAACATGGGGAAGTTGGAGCACAACTAAACCATCAAGAACTGCGATAGGAACAACATATGTACAAGCATATGTAGTAGGAGATGGAAACCACACCAACACAAGTGCAACAGGTAGTGCTACTATTACAATAACCAAACCAACTGCAGCAGATGTATCTTATACACCAAGTGATTCAAGTTGGAAGGTTGAAAATGTTAAACAAGCATTAGATGCTTTGTATAATAGATAAAAATTTTAAATGCTAAGAGAGGCTTATCGCAAGGTAAGTATCTCTCTTAGAGTAAATAAAAGGAAGGAGCAAACATGATGAAAAATAATAAAAAATTGAAAACGGCATTAATTGTTTTTATAGTAATTTTGGCATTAGTATTATGTTTTAATGTTGGTGTTTATGCAGCATATGCTTTGGCAGCAACAGAAGTTAGTTATACAAAACCAGGTACTTCAACTTCGATAAGTGTTAAAACTGCTTTGGATGAGTTGTATACGAAGATTCCAAAACATAAAGTAGGAGATGCGGTAACATACAAAGGAGAGCCATTTTATGTTATAGCAGACAAAGGAACAACATATGAATTACTAGCAAAATATGTTTTGAATTCTGCAGCGACAAAACAGGAAAATGCAGACACACGCTGTATATTTTCAACTAATAATTATTGGAATGGAGAATCACTTCCAAGTAGTAGTCCGTATTTAAATCTAAATACATATTTGGCAGTACGAAATAATACAGGAAGTGCGGTGTATAAAGCAAATAGTTATGCCAAAAGTTTAGGCGCTATAGGTGGAAGATTGTTAACATATGAAGAAGCGAATAGTTTAAAAGATAGTTATAATGACATAATATTTGTAACATATGGAAAATCCAAATATTATTGGCTTGGGTCTGCGAAGAACACTTACTACGTGTGGGGCGTGAGCTACGGCACCTTGAACAACTTCAACTTCGGCTTAAGCGACAACAGGCTCTACTGCGGGCTTCGCCCAGTTATAGAAATCTCCAAATCTGCAATCTAAAAAGCGACTGAAAGGAGCTTTAGGCTAGGTGCTAATTTCTGGAAGAAATAGTACTTATCCAAGAGGAGAGGATTAAAGGAGCAAACCTTTAGTCCTTTTTTAAATTAAAACAAAAGATAGAAACAGTAAAATTAACATAAAAAATTAACAATATTTATAAAAACTATTGCAATTACAAAAAGTCTGTGATATCATAGTTACACTTTAAAGAAAAAGTTTTAAAATCCACAAATTTTTAAATCAAAAATTTCAAAGTCCACTTAGGACAAAAAACAATTCAAAAAAGTCCAATTCAGGGCAATAATTCAAACAAATTTAAAGAAAAAAAGGGAGGTGCATAAAAATAAAAAAATATCATATTTACTGTAAAATAAATATTGACAAAGTAAATAAAGAATAATATAATTAAGAAAGAAGGAGTTATATGATAATATTTACATACGAAGACTATTTAAAAAGCATCTTAAAATTAGATATTTCTTCAGTTTTTCTAAAAAAAGTATTATCAAAAGAAGACGAAGAAGAGCACAAAACAGAATTTACGCTATGTGATGTCAGTGAAAAATACATTCCAGATTCACCAGATGAAATCGACGAAAAAAATAAAAATAACAATACAAAAGAACAGAACAAAAACAATGAAAAAACCAAAACAAACGAGAATGTAAAACAAAACAAAGAAGATACCATAAAAGCAAGCAAATCAACAATAAATAACAAAAAGAAACATAAGACAACAGCTCAAAGCCAGAAGAATAAACAACGAACACGACAAAATATTTAGAACAGTACTAGACAAAAAGACAGACGTATCAAAATTTTTAAACAAATTTCTTGGACTAAACATCAAAATAGAAGAATTGGAAAAATATAACAGTAGTTACATAGACCCAAAATTCAAAAACAAAGAAGCAGATATTGTATACAGAATAAAAGACAAAAACATCTTTCTATTAATAGAACACCAAACAAAAATAGACAAGAAAATGCCAATTAGACTATTAGAATACAGTGCTGCAATTATCGAAAGTGCTATAGAAGATACAAAATATAAACCAAAGCCGCGTGTAATACCAATTGTCTTATACACAGGAAAAATAAAATGGAAAATAGAAAACGAAACAATAGAAAAACAACAATTTTTCAAAGAAGTCAAATTAATAGACGGAGAATTCAACTTAATAGACATTAACGACTTTAATAAAAAAGAACTACTAGAAGATGACATATTTATAACCAAAATGATGTTAGTAGAAAAATGCAAAGACGAAATAGAAATGGTACAAGCATTAGAAAAAATAGAAAACAAAATCAAAGAAGAAGACAAGAGCACATTTAGAAGAATAGTAAAAGAAATTTGGTCATTAAGAATAGGCACAGAAAACGCAAATAAAATCTTAGAAAAAATAGAGGAAGGAAGTGGTAATATGATGGCAGTAATGGAAATGCTACTAGCAGAAAATGAAAAATACATAAATATTGGAAGACAAGAAGGAATGAAGAAAGGTAGATTAGAAGGCAGACAAGAAGGTAGATTAGAGGGTGGCAAGCAAAAAATAAAAGAAATAGTACAAAAAATGCTTGCAGAAAATTTCACAAAAGAAATGATAATGAAAATAACAGGACTAAAAAAAGAAGAGATAGAAGAGATAAAATAAAAGAAGGAACTAAAAAGGTCCTTCTTTAAAAAATTAAATATTATCAAGTAAATCAATTACAGACAAAACAAAATTCAATTTATCTCTAGACAACTTACTAGTCTTTTTAGACAACTCCATCTGAGCCTCCAACTCTTTACTAACAATCAATTTTTCAAAAATAACATTAGGAGAAATTCCCAAAATATTCATATAATTAACAAGAGTCTCAACTTTAACTCCGCCAGTTCCATTCTCAATTCTAGAAATATACTTTACAGAAATTCCTAATTTTTCAGCAATTATTTCTTGTGTAAATTTATTTTTGACGCGGTACTCTTTAAAAACCTCGCCAAGAACTTTATCAATGTCAAATTTTTTTAAAGACTTCATTTTATACCTCCATATTACTTTAAATCCATTATAATAAAAGTATATCAAGGCGTTTTAATAAATTAAACCAATTGGTAATATGAAATCATATTTAATATAAACCTTGGAAAATACTGAATTATAAAGAATAAAAAATAAAAACAAACAAGCAATATAACACTATTAGTTATACCCAAATCTGAAGATATATATTCATACAAAAAAAAAAACACCTATGAAAATCATAGATGTTATCTGGTGGGCCAAGAGGGATTCGAACCCCCGACCCCACGCTTAGAAGGCGTGTGCTCTATCCAACTGAGCTATTGACCCATAACGTTTGAACAATAACTATAATAACACAAAAAAATAATAATGTCAATGAAAAATAGCAAAAAAATACAAAAAATTTTGAGTTGTCCATTCAAAAAATAATAGCAACGCAAAATCAATATATAATTTATGCAACTATTTTTTCTATTTCCTCTTTAAATCTTTTATCTGCTGATATAAATCCCAATATTTTCCTTGGTTTTCCATTTATTTTATTTAATATCTTCTCTAACTTATCACTTGATACTTTATTTAAATCTGTACCCTTTGGTATAAATCTTCTTAATATTCCATTACAATTTTCATTCATTCCTTTTTGCCATGAACTATATGGATCTGCATAATACACTACTGTCCTTCTCTCATTCTCATTAAATTTTGATATTTCTATTTTATCATAATTTAAAAACTCATGTCCATTATCTGTTGTCATACTTTTAAATATTTTTTTAAATTTACTTCCATATTTTTCCTCTAGACTATCTATTGCTTTTTTTATACATTCATTCGTGTGTTCTTTCATTTCTACAACTATATATTTCTTTGTCATTCTTTCTAAAAGTGTCATATACGTCTTTTTACTGTCTTTTGAACCTTCTACACAATCTAATTCCCAATGTCCAAATTCTTTATTCTCATCTATCTCTTTTGGTCTATTATGAATACTTTTCTCTGGATGTTTTGGCTTCTTCTCTGTCTTTTCTTCTTTCTTTCCTTTCTTTTCTAATTTGGCTTTATGCACTAAATCTAATGGGCTTATATTTAATTTTCCTTTTTCTATCCAATAATATATTATTTGAAAACTTGGCTGTATTTCAAATTTTATATTATTTACTTTTATATATCCTGCCACTTCTTCTGGTGACCATTTTTCCTTTAATATTTTATCTTCTATAAATTGTTTCAATGCTCTACTTAATTTACATTTTCTTCCTGCTTTTTTCTTACTATATTCATATTTTCCTTGTGCTACTACTGCTGAATATACTTTTTTACATATTCCCGTATTATAATCCCACTTTTCTTCACAATGTCTATTTATTTCTCTTGATATTATTGATTTATTTCTTCCTAATTCTTCTGCCATTTCTTGCATTGTATATTTCTTCTTTACCATAAATTCTATTTTACATCTTTCTTCATATGTTATATCCAAATTTCTTTTTACCTCTTTATTTTCTGTTTCAATTATGTTAGAATTAATTAAACACATATAAAAATCTCCTTTATAATTTTGTTTCGTTCACAAATATTATATATTTGATTTTTATATGTGTCTATATTTTTATGTTAATTTTGTTGCTTTAATTTTTTGAACTGGGTAAAATTTTGAGTATGTTACTATTCACAGATCATAAAATCATAACCATAAGCAATGAATTATAACTTAAAAAAAAAACTGAACACTATATATCCGTAATGTGAAATCTTTGTGAAAAACTTTACAACAAAAAAACAAAATGATATTATAGTAGCAACAAAGCAAGACAAAAGTCTTACGGAAAATAAAAATGTAAGGAGGAATTTCTCGTGATTGAAGTAAAAAACATCACAAAAAAATACGGAAACTTTACTGCCGTAGATAATATCAACTTCAAAATAGAAGAAGGTGAAATAATAGGACTACTTGGCCCAAACGGAGCAGGAAAAAGTACAACAATGAACATGATAACAGGGTATATCGAACCAACAGAAGGAGAAATAATAGTAAACGGATATGATATATCAAAAAAACCAAAAAAAGCAAAAGCACAAATAGGATACATGCCAGAAGGAGTCCCACTATATTCAGACCTAACAGTAAAAGAATTTGTCACATACATGGCTGAACTAAAAAAAGTAGACAGAAAAACAAGAAAAGAAAAAGTCGAAAAAATAATAGAACAAACAGGCCTAAAAGATGTAGAAAAAAAACTAACACGTAACCTATCAAGAGGATACAAACAAAGAGTAAGTATGGCAGGGGCACTAGTAGGAGAACCAAAAATCCTTATATTAGATGAACCAACAGTAGGACTAGACCCAAAACAAATAACAGAAATAAGAGCATTAATAAAAAAGAACTAGGAAAAACACATACAGTAATACTAAGTTCACACATATTATCAGAAGTAAGTCAAATATGTAACAAAGTAATAATAATAAATAAAGGAAAAATAGTTGCCATTGACACGCCAGAAAACCTAGAGAAGAAAGTAGAAAGCAACAACACAACATATGTAACAGTTGAAGACACAGAAAACAAAATGGAAACAATAAAAGAAAAAATACCAGAAATCAAAGACATCAAATTAATAAAAGAAAACGAAGACGGTACAAAACAATATGTACTTGAATCAGAAAAAGATGTAGATTTAAGAAAAATAGTGTTTAACGAATTTGCAAAAGAAAACATAACAATATTCGAAATGAAAAAAGCAGACACAACACTAGAAGATGCATTTATGAAATTAATAGAAGGAGGAGAAAAATAATGTGGGCAGTCATCAAAAAAGAATTTAAATCATATTTTTACACACCAATTGGTTACATATTTATTGGAGTATTTTTAATAGCATTCAGTATATCATTCTTCTTTAGTGTAGTAAGCTCTGGAAATGTAAACTTTGAATACATTTATTATACATTACCAACAATACTTGTTTTAGCATTTATAATACCATTACTAACAATGAGGTCATTTGCAGAAGAGAGAAAAACAGGAACAGAACAACTACTATTAACATCACCTGTAAGCATAACAAAAATAGTATTAGGTAAATTTATAGCAGCACTATTAATAGTAATAATAACAGAATTATGTACATTTATGTACTTTGGAATTTTATGCCACTACGGGGTACCAAAACTAACAACAACATTTGCAACAATGCTAGGATTTTTTTATTATTTGTAATGTCATATATCTCATTTGGAATGTTAACATCAAGTTTAACAGAAAACCAAATAATAGCTGGAATAATCTCAATAGGATTTTTTTCATAATAACATGGGTTCTACCAGAATTCAATTCAAGTTTAGAAGGTTTTTCTTTCATAAATATGTTTTACAAATATACACAAGGACAAATTGACATAGCAAATACAGTTACATTTTTAACATTTACAATTACATGCTTATTATTAACAATAACAACAATGCAAAGAAGAAAAAGTGTAAAATAGTAATTTGAAAAAATCAAATTAATAACATAAATGAAAGGAATGGTAAAAAGTGAAAGAAGATAAAAAGACAGAAAAACTAAGCAAAGAAGAGAAAAAAACAACAGGAAAATTAAGCAAAGAAGAAAAAAAGACAAAAAAGCAGCAGAAAAATTAGACAAAAAAGCAAAAAAGAACAAAGCCGACAACAAAAAAGAAAAAGAAACCAAATAAATTTATAGAAACAATTAAAAAAAAAGATGGCTAATAAATGGAACAAAAACATTCTTATTAGTAGTAATAATACTAGCAGTATTCGTTGGAATAAGCGTATTAATGATGAAAAAATAAATCCAACACCAATTGACCTAACAGAAGACAAATTATTTACACTAACAAGCGAAAGCAAAGAAAAAGTAAAAGACATAGACAAAGATATAAACATTTATTTTGTTGGATATTCAGATGATGACTCAACACTTGACCTAGCAAAACAATATACAAAAGTAAATGACAAAATAAAAGTAGAAGCAGTAACACAAGACAGTAGACCAGACTTAGTACAAAAATATGGAATCGAAACATCAAGCAATGGAATAATAGTAGAATCTGGAGACAACTACAAAGTACTTGCTTCAAGTGATTTATACACATATGATACATCAACAGGAGAATCAGTAAACGTAGCAGAAGAAAAAACTAACAGCAGCAATAAGAACAGTATCAGTAGAAGAATTACCAAAAGTATATTTCTTAAATGGATATAGTTCATTTACACAAAAAGTGGAATGCAATACTTAAATATGTATTTACAAAATGAAGTAAATCAAGTAGAAACATTAGACATACTATCAACAGGAAAAGTACCAGATGACTGCAACACTCTAGTAATAGCATCACCAGAAAAAGATTTTGACGGCGTAGCAACAAATGCAATTACAGAATATATAAACAAAGGCGGAAACATTTTATGGTTAAACGCAGCACTAGCAAAACAAGTAGACTTGCCAAATGTTAATAAAATATTGGCTTTATATGGCGTAAAACCATTTGAAATAGGAATAATCAGAGAAACAGACTCAAGCAAAATGGTATCAAATTCACCAGACCTAATTATGCCAGAAATACAATATGCAGATGCAACAAACAAACTATATAATTCAGAAGGAGTTATATTTATAAATGCAACAAAAATAAATGTAGCAAGTGACGAAGAACTAGAAAGTCTAAACACAACAAAAACAGCATTAGTAAAAACAAGTGAAAAGGCTTATTTTAGAACAAACTTTAAAAATCAATCAAATTCTGCACAAGACGGAGAAGAAAAAAGGAGCATTCTTAGTAGGAGCCCAATTTGACAAGAAAGTAACCGAAGCAAATGAAGAAACAGACACAAAAGAAGTAAAATCAAAATTAATCATATATGGAGAAAATTACTTCGTATCAGACTATCAACTAACACAGTCAACACAAACTCCAATGGTAGCATATAGACAAAATAAAGATTTAGTTCTAAACTCAATTGCATACTTATCAAATAGAGAAGAAGATATCACTGTAAGAAAGAGTACTGGAGCAGTAACATATACTGCAACAGAACAAGAAAACAGAATTATCTTAGGAATAATCACATTTGTTCCACTATTTATAATTGCTATAGGAATTATAGTTTGGAGAGTTAGAAGAAGAAAAAAATAATCATAAAAATAAAGCAAGTCCCATAAAATAATATGGGGCTTATTTTTTATGAGTATTTTAAAAGTTGTATTTGTCATAATAGGAACATTGATAGGAGCAGGCTTTGCATCAGGCCAAGAAGTTTATATATTTTTTTATTCATATGGAGTCAAAGGAATATTAGGAATTATAATATCAAGTGGAATTATAGGATTTACAATATATAAAACATTGAAAATAACGAAAGAAAACAACATAGAAAACTACAAAGGATTTTTAGACTACTTTATAAAAAAAAAAAATTAAAAGAACTAATAAACTCAATTATAAACATATTCATTTTAATATCATTTTATGTAATGATAGCAGGCTTTGGAGCATATTTAGAACAAGAAATAAATTTAAACAGTTTTATTGGAAGTAGCATTTTGGCCTTTTTATGTGTAATTCTATTTAAAACAAACATAAAAGGAATTGTAAAAATAAATGAAATACTAATTCCAATTTTAATAGCAGTAGTATTAGTAATACGGAATAGTAAATATTCAAAATATAGATATCAACACTTTGAACAACCATATAGGTTCACAAAAAAATGAAAGTTTACTTCAAAATTGGTTTATAACAAGCATCTTGTATGCAAGTTACAACTGTATTTTACTAATACCGGTTTTGATTTCCATAAAAGAGCTCATTTTAAAAAATAAAAACATAAAATACATTTCGATTCTTGTTAGCATAATTATGATTATTTTATTAAGTGTTATTTTTTCTTTTTTTGATTAATGTAGACGTAGATATTAAACAGTTGCAAATGCCTGCAGTATATGCTATAAGCAACATTTGGCCGAAAATTAAGAAGATATATGGAATTATTATTTTAATTTCTATTTTTACCACTGCAATTTCTTTGGGAATGGGATTTTTAAAAAATGTTGTGAATAATAAAAGGGGTTTTAATACTATATCGATTTTGATGTGTATTAGTTCTGTTATTTTTTCTGGTTTTGGTTTTTCTAATTTGGTGAATTTGCTTTATCCAATTTTGGGTGTTTTTGGACTGATACAGATTATACAGATTTGTGCATTTAAAAAATAATAGTATTATAATAAAATTTGTGTACTAAAAATAATAATATAAAAATAAAACAAGATGTAATATTTAAATAATATTATACCTTGTTTTAATCATCTTCTAAATTATTAATATCAAATAAAGTAGAATTAAAAAAAACATCAAAACTAATATCCAACCCTCTACAAATTCTCATTATTGTTAAAATATTTAAATTAGTATTAGGTCTAGTATTTATATTTGCTAATGTTGATTGTGTAATTCCACAGATTGTACACATTTTGTTTATTGTTATATTTCTTTCATCACATAATTGTTCAATTCTCTTCTTAACTGCTAAACTTAAAAACATATAATCACCTAAATATTAGTATAACAAATAAATTATTATAAAGTTAACTCAATTGAGTTGACAACATAACTCGAAAATGATAATATATTTTTGTAAGAAGAGAGGAGAGATACTAATGAAAAGAAAAATAAAAAGTAATAATGCAATAACACTTGTAGCACTTGTAGTAACAATAGTTATTTTATTAATTTTATCAGGGATTTCAATCTCTGCATTAACAAATACAGAGATATTTCAAAAGGTAAAAGAGGCGAAAGAAAAGAGTGAAAATGCACAAAAACAAGAGAATGAAATATTAGATAAATATGAAAAAAGAAATGGATCAACATATAGATAATACTTTGGTTTCAAATTTTAATAGTGGAAAAATAAAAATAGGTGATTATATAAAATATGAGCCAGATACAATTACAGATACGGATGAAAATTACAATACACTTATATCAAACTTAATAAAATATTCTGGTAGCGGATATAATAAAACAGAGACATTAACACAAGAAAGTTTAAATTGGAGAGTGTTAGATGTAAAAGATGGACAAGTAAGATTAATTAGCAGTAAGCCAACGAATTATAAGATAGAATTATATGGTTTTAATGGATATAATAATGCAGTAAAACTGTTAGATGATACATGTAAAATACTATATATTAATACAAAATTTACACAAAATGCACAAAATTTAAAATTTGATGATATTACACAATTTATGTTGAAAAAACCTGAACTTGATAATACTGAGTATAATCCCCAAAAATATATTATCCTAATATATTTATACTAGAAAAATAACATTGCAGATGCATTAAATAATCAAACAAAATTAAAAGAAAGTGAACAGAGAGATTATATAATTAATGCTTCTTATGCAGAATCAAAGACTTTGAAAAATACAAATTTTACACAATATTTAACTAAAGATTCTTTTTCAAACGAAAAATATTATGAATTATTTATATCTCAAAATTTAAAAGATTATGACGAGACATACTGGCTTTCATCTCGTTGTGCATTTGCAAGTGCAGGTGGAGCATGTTTTAATCTAAGGCGTATAAAAGAAGGACAAGTTACATATAATGATTTATATGCTACAAATTGCAATCAAGCATTTTCAAAACTATCATATCGTCCTGTAATAACACTAAATTCAAGCGTTCAACTTGATAAAGTAAACTCAGGAGATGGAAGTTCACCGGAGAAAGCATATGCAATAAAATAGAAATATAAAAAAATAAAGAAGTTGAAATGTCATATTTTGTCGAAATTTTCTTCTTGACAATTGACATAAAATTATGGTAATATAGGGTCATGCAATTAATTAGACAATTGCATGACTAATTTTTAAAAAAGATTTAATTCAAGCAACTTAGGGAGGACGGAGAAATAGTTTAATCAAAATACTAAAATCAAAGGATTCCATAAAAAATCAAAAAAGTAATAAAAAATAGTAAAGATTAAAATTCAAAAATAAATCTAAAAATATCCCAATATCATTAAATAAAACAAGAAGTGTTGATAACCCTAATACACTTGTATTTGCGTGCATATATAATATTTTAATAGTCTAAAATTGTCTCTTATAATTGTAAATAATATGTTAAATTATACTAAAAAGTATTGCCAAAAGTAAAAAAAATTTAGTATAATTTAGAAAGGACAAGCAATGGTAAATAAAAAACAAAAAGAAGGACAAAAAATGAAAAAATATTAAATTTAAAAAATGATGTAATATTTCAAGCATTTTTTTCACGTAAAGGAAATGAAAAATATCTAATTGATTCTAAATGCACTATTAAAAATGGATATAAAAAGCATTGAAATACGAGAAGAAGTAAACCTAGAAAAACTAAGTAAAGAAGAAAAAAAGGCGGAAGATTAGATTTACAAGCAAAGCTTGGAGATGGAACAATAGTCTCAATAGAAATGCAAATGAGAGATGAAGGAAATTTCAAACAAAGGACAACAATGTATGCCGGAAAAGTAGAATCAAGAGAAACTAAAAAAGGCATAAAATATGAAGATATTAGCCAAATAATAATGATAAACATATTAGGATTCAATATGTTAGATGTAGAAGATTACATATCAGAAACGGCTATTGTATTGAATAAACACAGAGATTATGAAGTATTAACAGGAATAAAATGGTATTTTATAGAATTACCAAAGTTTAGAAAAGCAAAGCCAGATATGAACGAAAAAATAAATCAGTGGTTGGCCTTTATCGATGATGATAATAAGGAGATGATTGATATGGCAGAAAACAAAAATAAAACATTAAAAGATGCAAGAAAAGAAATGAATTATTTAACAGGAGATGCAGAAGTAAGAAGACTTGCAGAATTAAGAGAAAAATGGGAAATGGATAGAATAAATGCAATTAGTTATGCTACAAAAGTTGGAAAGGAAGAACGGCGAAAAAAGCAAAAGTATAGAAATAGCAAAAAAACTATTAAAAATAGGAATGACAACTGAAGAAATAATAAAAGTAACAGACCTATCCAAATCAGAAATTGAAAAACTAAAATAGCAACAAAAATAAAAGAACATGCAAAAACATAAGCATGTTCTTTTTATATAAAAAATAAGCACAATAATATTGCAAAAAAAACCAAAAACTGATATAACATAAATAGAAAAAAACAACCAGCAAACAAAGGAGGAAAACACATGAAAGATTTCTGGGAAGAACCAAAAGAAAAAAAGATAAACAAGAAAAAAATAATAATAACAATAATAACACTAATAATAGTAGCAGCAATAGCAATAACAATAACATACATAAACAACAAAGAAGCACGAACATGGATAGACAAAAACATACTACAAAAAGAAAAAACACAAAACAACCTAACAAGCATAGAAATAGAAGACGAAAACAACTCAAACATATACGCCTTCAACAAATACATAGGAATACTAAACAAAAACAACTTTAAAATATACAACAATGCAGGAAAAGAAGAAAAAGAACTAACACTAGAAATATCCAAACCAATATTCAACCAATCAAACCGATACCTAGCAGTAGCAGAAGAAAAAGGACAAAAAATATATCTAATTGCAGACAAAGACATATTGTGGGAAAGAGAAATAGAAGGAAACATATCACAAATAAGCATAAACAAAAATGGATATGTAGCAGTAACAATAGTTGACACAAGTTACAAAACAGTAATACAACTATTCGACAGCCAAGGAAATGCACTATTCAAAACATTCCTATCATCAACAAGAGCAGTAGCAACATCAATATCAGAAGACAACAAATACCTAGCAATAGCACAAGTAGACACATCAGGAACAATGATACAATCAAATGTAAAAGTAATGTCAATAGATGATGCAAAAAACAACTCAGAAAATGCAATAAAGAAAATATATGAAGCAGACAAAAACGACCTAATAACAAACATCAAATACCAAGACAAAAACAAACTATTATGCATGTATACAGACAAAATAACAGAAATAAAAACAGACCAAACAGTAGAAACAATGCAAGAATTTAAAGACAAAAAAATATCATTTGCATCAATAGACTTAGACAATGCATCAATGACAATAGAAGAAAAATCATCAGGACTATTTACAGCAGACTCAGCTATAAGCATAATAAATTCAGAAAATAAAAGCACATCATTATACACTGCAGAGTTAGTAACAAAAGAAATATACACAAGTGGAAATATTATAGCATTAAATTTAGGGTCAGAAGTAGACTTTATAAATACAAACGGATGGCTAGTAAAAAAATACAAAGCAGACCAAGAAATAACAAGCATTGTTCTATCAAACTCAATAGCAGGAATAATATATAGAGATAATATAGAAATTATAGATTTATAAAGAAAGGGGAGTATAGGGAACTATACAAGAAAAAATATGGGAATAATAATTGATATAATTTTAATAGTAATATTAATACTTTCAGCATTTTTAGGATACAAAAAAGGATTAGTAAAATTAGGAGCAAAACTATTTGCAGGAATAATTGCAATAGTTATAACACTAATTTTATATAGACCAATAGCAGGTGTCATAATAAAAAACACACAATTAGAAGCAAATTTAAAAAATACAATAATAACCAATGCATCAAAAGCAATAAACAAAGATGATGAAAAAAAAGACGAAAATAAAATATCAACACAAGTAACAAATCAAGTAGCAGAGCAGGTAGAAAACGAAATATTGCCACAACAAGCAGAAAAAATAGCCAGAGAAATTATATATGCAGTAACAGCAATAGTATTATTCATACTTGTAAAAATAGCATTAAGCGTAGTAATAACACTATTAGGTTTTGTAGCAAATTTACCAATATTAAAACAATTCAACGAAGTTGGAGGACTTGCATATGGAATATTAAGAGGAATAATAATAGTATTTGTAATAGCAGTAATAATGGGAGTTGTAGCAAAAATAAATCCAGAAAGTAGCATAAACGAAAACATGCAAAACTCATTTATAACAAAAAATATATATGAAAAAATAATAAAAATTTAAACAAAAAAGCGCAAATTTATTGCGTTTTTTTTATATTTTTGCTATACTTATATCATGATTTTTAAAAATTTAGGAGTGGTTATTTTGAAAGAAAAAAAAGAAACAAAAAAAAAAATAAACATGCAAAAACAAGAGAAAAAAAAGATAGAAAAAATAAAAAAGGATGGAAAAAAGTATTACTAGTTATTGTAATAATATTATTAATAGCAATAGGATGGTTCACATATAGAACAATAAAAAACGGTGGAGGCTTAAGCGGAATGCTAGCAACAGTAGTGGGACACGATGAAAACACCAAAAAAGATTTAAAAGAAATAAAAGTATTAATATTAGGAGTAAGTACAGATATTGACGCAGAATTAACAGACACAATAATGGTTGCATCATACAATCCAAACACACAAAAAGCAAACTTACTATCAATACCAAGAGACACATTCACTGGAACAAACACAAAAAAAGCAGTTTCATCACAAAAAATCAATTCACTATATAACATAAACAAAACACCAGAAAAAACACTAGAAGCAGTAAACAAATTAACAGGTTTAGATATTGAATACTATGTAGTAGTAAGAACAGAAGCATTAATCAAATTAGTAGATGCAATTGGTGGAGTAGAATTCAATGTACCAATTGACATGAAATATGATGACACATCACAAGATTTACATATAGACCTTAAAGCAGGAGAACAACACATAGATGGAGCAAAAGCAGAACAATTATTACGCTTTAGACATAATAACTTCCAAAGAGGAGTAGGACAAACATCATACCCAACAGAATACGGAGACAACGACTTTGGTAGAATGAGAACACAAAGAGACTTTATAATTGCAACACTAAAACAAACATTAAAACCAAGCAACATATTTAAAATAGGTCAAATACTAGAAATAGCACACAAAAATGTAGAAACAAACATAAACTTATCATTAGCAAAAGACTACATTCCATATGCAGTAGAATTAGACTCAGAAAACATTACATCAGCAACATTGCCAGGGTCAACACCAGATATTTCAAAAACAAATGGTGTAAGTATATTTGTAGCAGACAAAACAGAAACAAAAAAAAATTAATACAATCAATGTTCTATGCAGATGCACAAGAAAACAGTGATGAAACAAACACAATAAACAACACAGTATCTAATAAAACATCAAATATCATAACAACAGAACAAGAAGAACAAACACCAACAGACATAAAAATAGAATTACAAAATGCTTCAGGAGATAGTAGTAGTAAATTGGTTGAAGCAAAAAAAAAACTATTAGAAGAAGCAGGATATACAGTTAAACAAACAGGAAAAAAATAAAAAAACATTAGCAAAAAAACAATAATAACAAACAAAAAAAGATGTTACAAGTGAAAATTTGAAAAATATTAAACAAGTTTTAGGAAAAGGCGATATAACAACAAATAAAAGTAGCTGGAAGCACTGTAGATGTTACAATAGTTATAGGAAAAGATTTCTAAAAAAACAGAATATAAAAAACCGTAACCTACAAAATAAAAAAATGTAGGTTACGGCAAAATTTTAAATCAATAAAAAATTTAAATCAATATAAAATTTAGAATCAATATAAAAATTTTAAATCTTATTTAAACAATCTAAAAGATTTTCTCTTATAATTTTTAGTCTTATTATTACCACCAAATAATAATTTATATAGTAAAAACAGAATTATAACAATCAACACAATTTGGATTGCAAATACATATGAACTAGAAAGTTCAACATTATTAGCAGCAATCAAATCAGAAGAATAATCAACCCCATCAACCGTATAAGTTATTTTACCAAGCACCTGACCTTGAGCAATAGGAGCAAACAAATTATCATTTAATGTAATAGTAGGCGAGAAATCAGATTCTGAAGCATTTTGAGAAGTCAAAACAGTAATATCATCAGAAAGCAATAAATCCAAATTTTGAGTCTCTTTTGTAGCATTAGATATAGTTATTTGTGTAGCAATAGCATTTTTATCTCTAATCTTTTTAATAGCATAATTATTATAACCATATTCAAATAATTTTTTAGTATCCAAAAATTTTCCACTCAAATTATTAGGTATAACACCAACACCAAGAACAACACAAATCAACTCAAATCCATCTTTATTAGCAACAGAAACCAAGCAATTCTTTGCCTCAGTCGTATATCCTGTTTTACCAGCAATAGCATATCTATAATAATAATTACTTTGAACATCTCTATTATCAGAAATTAGTAAATCATTAGTAGTTTTAAAAAAAATACGCTCCTCATATTTATTCGTAGCAGGAATTATACATGATTTTAAACCTGCCAAAGTTCTAAAAGTTGAATTTTTCATACAATACTTCATTATTAAAGACAAGTCATGAGCAGTAGTATAATGATTTTCATTTTGCATTCCACTTGGATTTGTAAAATGTGTATGTTCAAGTCCCAAATCTGCAACTTTTTGATTCATCAAGCCAGCAAAACCTTCAAGTGAACCAGAAACGTGATAAGCAAGAACATTTGCAGCATCATTTGCAGAATGAACCATCATAACCTTTAGCAATTGTTCTACAGTAATTTGCTCTCCAGCCTGAAGTGCAGCAACAGAATATCCAGAAGGTATTTGAGAAATAGCCTCATATGGAACAGTTACCACATCATCTAAATTGCAATTTTCAATTGCCAAAATAGCCGTTAAAATTTTTGTTGTACTAGCAGGATACATTTTCCTTTCGGCATCCTTAGAAAATAAAACCTTTTCACTAGAACTATCTATAAGAACGGCACTTTCTGCCGATATATTTACATCATTTGAATCTGCATAACTTGCAGAAATATTAAAAAATAAACTTAGTATAAATATTATTACAAAAAAATTTCTTAATTTCATTATCAGATTAATCCTTCCTACATTGCAACATTTATAATATATATTAGTAACACTATACAATTTTTCTAATATATAAAACTACCTTTTAATATATAATAAATTAAGAAAAATATCAATAGAAAAATTAACATAAAGGAGGAAAAAATTGAAAAAAATAAATTTTAAAATAATTTTAATAATTCTAATAGTAACAATTGTTGGTATTACCACATATTACTTTAAAACAAAAGATGAAAGCGTTGAAAACATTGAAGTTGAAGAGACAAACACACAGTCACAAGGAACAAATACAGAAGAAAATATAGCAGTAGAAAATAAGATAAAAGTATACATAACTGGTGAAGTACATAATCCAGGGTTATACGAAATAGCAGAAAACAGTAGAATAGCAGACGCAATAGAAGTAGCAGGAAATCTTACGGAAAACGCTTTTATAGACAAAATTAATCTAGCATATGTGTTAGAAGACGGAATGAAAATATACATTCCGAATAAAAAGACAAAAATGACGTTACAGACGAAACAACAACATATGTAACAAAAGAAACAGACGGACAAATAGTATCAGGAAAAAGCAAAAATTCAGGTGGTAATACAAATGAAAAATCAAGCACAACAAGTAATGCAACAAAATCCAGTACTGCATCAACAAAAAGCACAGAAAAAATTAATATAAATTCTGCAACTCAAACAGAGTTAGAAACTTTACCAGGAATAGGTAGTTCAACTGCTCTAAAAATAATAAACTATAGAAAAGAAAATGGAAAGTTCAAAACAATAGAAGAAATAAAAAATGTAAAGGGAATAGGGGATGCAAAATATGAAAAAATAAAAGAATTAATAAAAGTCTAAAGCAGTAAAAAAGTAACCGAAAATAAAAAACTGACCGAGCATTATAATAAAAAATACTTGAAAAAATAAGCAAAATCGTATATAATATGAAAAAAAAAATAAAAGAGGTAATGAAAAATGGGATTAAGAGACATAAAAGTTCCAAAGATGAAATTCAAAAAAATGAAAATGGACGTAATGGAAGAATTAAACGAAATAGACTACGAAAAACTAGAAAAAAAGAATCTAAAGAAAAAAAGAGAAACACCATATGAAGACATGACACACTACAAAACAGTAAGGGAATTTTTCTTAAACACAGTAGAAAAATATCCAGAAGAAGACTGTATACTAGAAAAACCAGACCACAAAACACCGTACAAAATAACAACATACAAAGAATTCAAAGAAGACGTATTTGGCCTTGGAACGGCATTAACAAATGTCCTAAACCTAAAAAATAAAAGAGTAATCATAATTGGAGAAACACAATACGGATGGTATGTATCATACATGGCAATGCTATGTGGAGTAGGAATTGCAGTACCAACAGACAGAGAATTACCACTAAACGAATTAGAAAACATAGTAAAAAGATCAAGAGCGTCAGCAATAATATATTCACCAAAAAAAGCAGAAGACATCAAAAAAATAAAAGAAGACATTCCAGAAGTAGAATATTTTATTGAAATGAAATCAGAAAACAAACTAGAAGACAAAGAAGTTGGATTACAATACTTAATAGATTTAGGAAAATCAATAATAAAATCAGGAGACAACAGTTTCGAAAAAATAGAAATAGACCCAGAAGAATTCAAAATACTATTCTTCACATCAGGAACAACATCAAATGCAAAAGGAGTAATGCTAAACAACAGAAACCTAGCAGAAAACATCAATGCAGTAACAGCATATGTAAAACTATATCCAATAGACATGCTATTTTCAGTATTACCATTACATCACTGCTATGAATCAACAATAGGATTTTTACTACCAATGGCAACAGGAGCATCAATAGCAGTATGTGAAGGACTAAGATACATAGTACCAAACTTACAAGAAGCGCATCCAACAGCAATTTTAACAGTACCATTATTAGTAGAAAGTCTATACAAAAAAATAAATGAAAAAATAGTAAAAAGCAAAAAAGACAAAATGGTAAACACAATGATATCAGTAACAAACGCACTAAAAGGAGCAGGAATAGACATCAAGAAAAAAGTATTCAAAGAAATATATGACAACTTAGGAGGAAGACTAAGAATCATAGTATCTGCAGCGGCTCCAATAGACAAAAAAGTAGGTAACTGGCTTGAAGATATAGGAATCACATTCCTACAAGGATATGGACTAACAGAAACTGCACCAATAGCAGCATTAACACCAGAATACAAGCCATGTGTAGGTTCAGCAGGTAAAGCAATAGTTCAAGCAGACATCAAAATAAAAGACCCAAACGAAAACGGAGAAGGAGAAATCTTGATAAAATCACCAACTCTAATGTTAGGATATTATGAAGATGAAGAAGAAACTAAAAAGGTAATAGACGAAGATGGATACTTCAATGCAGGAGACATCGGATATATAGATGATGATGGGTACATCTTTATAACAGGAAGAAGCAAAAACGTTATAGTAACACAAAACGGAAAAAATATATATCCAGAAGAAATCGAAATGCTATTAGACAAAGTAGATGAAATAAAAGAATCTATGGTTTATGGTAAAAAACCAGAAGCAAATAGCAGAAGAGAAGAAAAAGAATTGATTATTACTGCAAGGGTTATTCCAGATTATGACAAAATCAAAGAACTACATGGGGACATTTCTGAAAAAGAAATTTATGATGTAATTTGGAAAAATATCAAAGAAGTAAATAAAAAATTGACTTCTTACAAAGCAGTTAAGGCTCTTGAGATTAAAGAGGGAGAGTTTGAAAAAACTTCTACTATGAAAATTAAGAGATATAAAGAATTGAATAATAATAAATAGAAAAAGAGGGATCGTGGGGGTACCACAGAAAATCCCTCTTTTTGTGCAGTAATAAATGTTTTTAGATAAAAGGAAGAGAGTTTTTATGCAGATATTAAATTACGAAAATTTGCAATAAAAAAACACCTACTAAAAGTAGATGCTTTGTATTTTGGTTGCGGGGGATGGACTCGAACCACCGACCTCAGGGTTATGAGCCCTGCGAGCTGCCAACTGCTCCACCCCGCGATGTGTTGACTAATATATTATACATCCTAAAAAACAAATTTGTCAATAGTTTTAAAAAAAATTCCAAAAATTTCCGTTAATAATTGTAAAACAATAATATATATGATAATATTTAACTATAAAAAATGTCTCATTCAGAAGTGATACATCAAACAGGGGTAAGCCGAAGACTAAGATATCTCTGGACTCATTTCCAAAAGAGCATTAATAAAAGAGTGAAATGGAGAAAAAATGAAATTTTTAGAAGAAAAATTAGAAAAACAATATGGAACAAAAATCACAAAAGAAATAATAGAAGGATTTCAAACAAAAAGAAAAACAACACTAAGAATAAACACAATAAAAAACAACATAGAAGAAATAAAAAAAGAACTAGAAAAAGAAAAAATAGAATACGAAACAATAAAATGGAGCAAAGAAGCACTAATAATAAAAAATGCAGACGAAAAAACAATACAAGAAATGGAAATATACAAAAACGGAAAAATCTATTTGCAAAGTCTATCATCAATGTTACCACCAATAATACTAGAACCAAAAGAAGGAACAGACATATTAGACATGGCAGCAGCACCAGGAGGAAAGACAACGCAAATAGCCGCACTTACAAATAACAAAGCACACATAACTGCATGTCGAAAAAAACAAAATAAGAGCAGAAAGATTAAAATACAATGTAGACAAACAAGGAGCAACATGTGTGTTCATAATGCCAAAAGACTCAAGGTTTATAGACGACTTTTTCTCATTTGACCAAATTTTGTTAGATGCTCCATGTAGCGGAAGCGGAACATTAGACTACAATGATGCAAATGTAGAAAAATATTTTACAGAACAGTTAATAGAAAGGTCATCAAAGACACAAAAAACATTATTAAGCAAAGCAATAAAATTACTAAAACCAGGGCACGAAATGGTATATTCAACATGCTCGATATTAGATTGCGAAAACGAAGATGTTGTGTCATCAGTTATAAAACACGGAAACATAGAAATTGTTCCTATAAACTTTGAAGGAATGGAAAAATTACCAATACTTCCAACAAAAATTTCTGGAACTCTATGTGTAAAACCGACAGAATTATATGAGGGATTCTTTGTTGCAAAAATAAAAAGATTATAGTATTATCAAAATCATAAAACACTACGGAAAAAAGCAAAAAAGAAAAAATATTACAAAAAATGCCAAAATGTAATATTAATATAAAAAAAAAATAATAAAAGGAAAAAATAGGCAGAAAACACAAAAATCCGTAAACAAAAATAAAAAAAACACAAAAACAAGTGCAGTTGACACTTGTTTTTTTATATTTATAATATTAAGAAAGAACGCGAAGAAAAGCAAGCAAAACAAACAAGAACAACAAAGCAAACAAAATAATAAAAAATTAAATAAACAAAACAAGAAAAATAAAAGAAATAGAGGAGGAAAATTGTGAAAACAAAACAAAAAGAAACAACAAAAATAATAACAACAATAATAATAGCCACAATAATAATATTAAACACAATATACACACAAGCAGCCTCTATTTCAGTAATACCAACAGAAAACCAATACTTAGAACTAAGAGCAACAACAATAAACACAATGGACAACCAAGACAAACAAATAATATTCGAACTCTGGGGGCATGACATAGAATTCAAAGGATTCGACGTCAGATTCACATACGACACAAGCCAATACACCCCATCAAATATAGAAACAAATGCAGAAACAGAAGACGAAACAGAATTCTTCAAATTTGAAAACGAATTCACAGACTCATTGGAACTATTCACAATACCATATGATGGACAAGAAAAAGGCGGAATGAGAGCAATAATCTCATTTAATCCGCCAGTAACAGAAACAGAACACATAAAAAACAAAGAAAATGTAGGAATGATAGTAGACACAGGTGGAGACGTATTAATAGGAAAAATGAGTTTCAAAATGAACACAAATAAATTTGATATAAGCAGTTTCAAACTAGAAACATCAAACAATAATAGTCCAAAAACAGGAATAAAAATAAATGTAGACGGAGGAAAAACATACTACGAAGACCAAACATCATTCAGATTCACAGACAAAACAGAATCAAAAAACGCAGACCTAAGCAACATCATATTAAGTAAAGAACAACAAGTAACAGAAGGAGAACAAGAAACTACGCATAAAGAATACGAATACACACCAAAATTTGACAAAAACACACAAGACTATGAACTAAGCCTATTAGAATACATGGACAGCATAGACTTAATAGCAATAAAAAGTGACGAAAAATCAACACTAAAACTAAAAATAGCAAAAAGAGACGAAAAAGGAAATGCAATAAAAGACGAAAACGGAAATATAACATATGAAGAAAAAGACATAACAAGCGGAGAAAAAAATGAAATCACACTAAACAAAATAGGCGAAGAAGACACACAAATAACAATAGTAGTTATAGCAGAAGACACAAGAGTCAAAAAAGAATACCATATAACAATAAAAAAACCATATGGAACAATAAAAGGGAACATAAAAACACTGCCAACAGAATCAACGGGAATATATAAAGCAACAATAAGAATATATAAATCAGAAGACGTAAGCAAAATAATAGACTGGGGAACAGTAGAAAACGGAAAAACAGACACAATACACGAACAATTACTAGAATTAGGATCAAAAGACGAAAATACAAAAGATGATGGAACATATGAAATATATGTAATTCCAGGAACATACGATATTTTACTAGATAAACCAGGATACATAGATCATATATACACAAAGCAAACAGTAAACGAAGGAGAAACCATAGACTTAGGAGAAAAAAGAACTAAAAGCAGGAGACATAAACAAAGATCGGAGTAGTGCAAATACTTGACTTAACAGCACTTATGAGTGTATATGGAAAAGATTCAACCAGTGATGAATATGAACAAAAATACGACTTTAATGATGACAAAGAAATACAAATACTAGATATGTCAACATTAATGTCAAACTACTCAGAAGGAAGAGAAATAGAATAAAAATGAAAGGAAAGGGAAAAAGAAAAATGGAAAAATTAAAAGAAAAAACCAAATTTTTCACAAAAACGAAAATATGTGCACTAATGCTTTTAGTAGCAATAATAACAAATATGTTCTCACCATATAGCGTACTATTGCAAGAATCACAAGCAGCAACTCCTGCAGCCGGAGAACCATATTATGAATTATCTATAAGACCAATAGATGATGTAAACACAGTTGATGAAGACAATTGGACGGATGAAACATATTACTATTATTATGATTACTATCAAGGAACAGTTGATACAACAGACAACTATTCTGGAACAAGAGTAGTATTCATAGATTTAAAAGTAAAAGGAAGCTCAACAGTAAATGGAGCAGATATAAACTTAAAATATGATAATAGTAAATTGATACCTGCACAAGAATCATATACAGGATCAGGAAAAAATAAAAAATACTTTATACAAAATGCCACAGGATTTACAAACTCTAATTCAAAATCAAACCAAGATTTTGCAACAATAGGTTGGGGAACGCAAGCAATTAACGAATTATACACAGATGAAAGCAGAATTAGAACAGGTGGAGCAGTAGCCCCAGGACAACAATACATATCAGATGGAGAAGTAGTAGGAACATTCATGTTTAAACTAGCAGATGGAATGACACTAGAAGACCTAGACACATCAACATTTTCATTAGTACCAGCAACAGGATTAAGCGAAGGACTACAAGTAGTATACTGGCCAAATGGAGTACAAAAAATCAGTAGTAGGCTCAGACTACCTAAAATTTGATGGATTTGCAACAAGTGCAAAGAAAACACTAACAAATATAGCAAATAAAAACACAACCAACAAAAACAGAATACTATAATACAGAAAAATTAGACCTTACAAATGGTGTTTTAACAGCAACATACAGTGACAACACAACAGAAGACATAAACATGAAAGACGCATTGACATCAGGAGACTTAACATTAGGTGCAACAACTGCAAACGCAAACAAAAAAACAACATTAAACTATCAAGGAAAAACAGTAGACTTTTCATATTACTTATTAGATAGTATAAATGTAAACAAACAATTAACAAAAATGAATTATGAACACGGAGACACAATAGATTATACAGGTGGAGAACTAAACGCAGTATACAAAAATGCAAGTGGAGTATCCAAAACAAAAGTACTAAAGATTAAAGATAGCATAGCCTCAAAAGAATTAACAACAAGTGCAACAAAAGCAAATGTTGACAAACCAACAATAACATATACATATCATTATAAAACAGCAACAATGAACTTAAGCATAACAGACCCAGTAACAAGCATATCAATAACAAAACAACCAACAACATTAACATATAATGATGGGGATACAATAAACTTAACAGGTGGACAAATTACACCAAGAACAAAAAGTGGAAAAAGTTTAACAGCAGTAGATATGACAAACAACAAAGTAACAGTAAACAAAAAAGTTGCAAGCATAAATGATGTACCAGCAGCAAGCAGATGGACAATTGCCGGAGGAGATGGATTACAAGCAGGAAATCAAACAATAACAGTAACATACGAAGGAAAAGCAGCAAATTTTGACATAGTAGTAAATGATACTATATCAAGTGTATCAGTAACAACACAACCAACAGCAAGTAACAAATATGGAACACCAGCAAATCAATTAAAATTTGATGGTGTAGTTGCAACAGTATCAACAACAGGTGGAGGAAAGTTTACAGTTGGAGCAAATTCATTAAAAATAGATACGTCAAAATATAATCCAAACACACTAACAGAACAACAATTTAGTGTAAGTTATGGAACTGAAACGGCAACAAATAAAATAAAATTAACATTAAAAAATTATGCAACAGGTGTTACTGTAAAATTCCCAACAACACAATTTAATTACAACACAACACTTGATGAAGTAATAGAAGACGCAACATATGTAGAAAATTATGCAGATGGAACAAAAAAGAATAGACAAACCAATAGCAAAAAAAGTATGGTAAGTGGATATGTACAAAGACCAGAAGCATCACTATTTGATACAAAACACCAATATGACGAAAATTTAACAATAACAACAGGAGAATTTACAAATAATCAAATAGTAACAATAAAAGATATATTAAACAATATATCAATAGGAACAAAACCAAATAAAATAACATTTGGATATGGCGAAACATTCACTTCAAATGGTGGAGTAATAAATGGAAACTACGCAAGTGGAGCAATTGCAAAAATATCAATAGGAAATAGCAATGTAACACTTACAGAAGCGGATGGAAGCCCAATAAACATGAGTCCAACAGCAAGTGAGTTCACAAATGGAAAAGCAACAAAAGCAATAAAAGTAACATACACAGAAAACGGAAAACAATACACAACAACATATAATATAAAAATAGAAGACGAAATAAGCAAAATAGAAATGGTTACAAATCCAAAAAAAGAATACAAATATAAAGAACCACTTTCAACTGCAAATGGAACAATAAAAGTAACTTACAAATCTACATTAACAGATACTATAAAATTAGAAGATGCAACAGTTACAGAAACAAGTGGAAAAGCATTTGACAACACAATATTAGGAACAAGAAATCTAACAGTAACATATGGAGGAAAAACAACAAGTTACGAAGTAAATGTAAAAGACTATGTAACAGGAATAAGCATTGCCCCAAATGCAATAACTGGAAAATACAATAGTGAATTACAAGATCTAATTAACAATAATAAAATTATGTACACAATCACATGCAAAAGCAGGAGCCAAAACCCCAGTTGCTCTAGCAGAAAGCATGGTAAGTGGATATAATAAAACAAAAGTAACAGACCAAGCACTAACAATCACATATCAAGATGAAGATCCAATAAGTGCAACAAATGGACAAAAATTTATAGCAAACTTAAAAGTATCATTAGATAATCCAACACAATCAATAGCAATAAAAACACAACCAACAAAAACAGAATACGGATACGGAGATACAATAGATTTAAGTAACGGAAAAATAACAATAACAAAAGCAAACGGAGACACAGAAGAAAAAAGAACTAACAGACAGTAGTGTAAAAGTAACAGAAACAGACGGAAGCACAGTAGACTTAACCAAAGTAACATTTGGAAAAGACAACACAGCAACAAAAACAATAAAAGTAACATATGACGGAAAAGACACAACATACCAAATAAAAGTAACAAACAAAATAACAGGAATCAAAATGCACACAACACCAAAAGTACAATACAATGTAAATGATGCAATAGATTTAACAACAAACGGAAGCAACCCAGGAGAAATCTTAGTAACAAGACAAACAGGAACACCAAGTGTAGTAAGCATAAAAGACATAAACGTAAAAGTTACAGGATTTGACTCAAGCAAAGAAAACACAAAACTACCACTAACGGTAAGTTATACAGAAAATGGTGAAACAAAAACAACAACATACAATGTATCAGTAAAAGATACAGTAACAGCAATAAGCATGAAAAAACACCAAAAACAGAATACAAATACAACGAAGCAATAGATGTAAGCACAGGAACAATAAGTGTAACAAAAGGAAGTGGAACAAAAGATATTGCCATAACAGAAAACATGATAAGTGGATATGATCCAACAAAATTAGGAAAACAAACAATAACAATAACATACGGAGCAAAAACAACAAGTTACGAAGTAAATGTAAAAGACTATGTAACAGGAATAAGCATTGCCCCAAATGCAATAACTGGAAATACAATAGTAAATTACAAGATCTAATTAACAATAATAACATTATGTACACAATCACATATGCAAAAGCAGGAGCCAAAACCCCAGTTGCTCTAGCAGAAAGCATGGTAAGTGGATATAATAAAACAAGCGTAACAGATCAAACATTAACAGTAACATATGTAGACTCTGATGCAACAAGTGGAACAAAAACACAAACATTTAAAGCAAACTTAAAAGTATCATTAAGTAACCCAACACAATCAATAGCAATAAAAACACAACCAACAAAAACAGAATACGGATACGGAGATACAATAGATTTAAGTAACGGAAAAATAACAATAACAAAAGCAAACGGAGACACAGAAGAAAAAGCACTAACAGACAGTAGTGTAAAAGTAACAGAAACAGACGGAAGCACAGTAGACTTAACCAAAGTAACATTTGGAAAAGACAACACAGCGACAAAAACAATAAAAGTAACATATGACGGAAAAGACACAACATACCAAATAAAAGTAACAAACAAAATAACAGGAATCAAAATGCACACAACACCAAAAGCACAATACAATGTAAATGATGCAATAGATTTAACAACAGACGGAAGCAACCCAGGAGAAATCTTAGTAACAAGACAAACAGGAACACCAAGTGTAGTAAGCATAAAAGACGTAAAAGTAAAAGTTACAGGATTTGACTCAAGCAAAGAAAACGCAAAACTACCACTAACAGTAAGTTATACAGAAAATGGTGAAACAAAAAAACAACAACATACAATGTATCAGTAAAAGATACAGTAACAGCAATAAGCATGAAAAAAACACCAAAAACAGAATACAAATACAATGAACCATTAGACTTAAGTAATGGAACAATTACTATAACAAAAGGAAGTGGAACAAAAGATATTGCCATAACAGAAAACATGGTAAGTGGATATGATCCAACAAAATTAGGAAAACAAACAATAACAGTAACATACGGAGGAAAAACAACAAGTTACGAAGTAAATGTAAAAGACTATGTAACAGGAATAAGCATTACCCCAAATGCAATAACTGGAACATACAATGACGAACTAGAGGCATTAATAAATGAAAATGATATTATATACACTGTAACATATGCAAAAGCAGGAGCAACATCCCCAAGAGCTCTAACAGAAAGCATGGTAGCAGGATATAATAAAACATCATTAACAGCCCAAAACTTAACAGTAACATATGCAGACAAAGATGCAAATAGTTACACAAACGGAAAAACATTTACAACAACATTAGGAATAAAACTAGACAACAACGTTGCAAAAATTACAATAACACCACCAACAAAAAGCAGAATACAACCACGGAGACAAAATAGATTTAACAGGTGGAAAAATCACAGTAACATATACAGATGGAACAACAAAAGAAGAACCAATAACATCAGCAGTAATAACAGAAAAAGATGGTGGGGCATTAAATATGAACCCAACAATCTCAGAATACGGAAAAGACAATAAATTAAGTAAAACATTAACATTAAAATATACAGCAAAAAACGGAGTAACAGGAACAACAAGTTACCCAATAACAATAGCAAATACAATACAATCAGTTGCTATAGACACATTACCAACAAAGGTAAAATACAACATAAAAAGACACATTAGACACAACAGGCGGAAAATTAAAAATAACCAGATCAACAGGAAAATCAGAAACAATAGACATTACAAAAGATATGGTAAGCGGATTTGACTCAAGCAAAAAAACACAAAATTACCACTAACAATAAGTTATACAGAAAATGGAGTTACAAAAACAACAACATATACTGTATCAGTAGAAGATCCAATCACTTCAATGACATTAAAAACAACTCCAAAAACAGAATATAAATATGGAGAACCATTAGATATAAGTAAAGGAGTAATTACAATTGTAAGACCAAGCGGACCAGAAGACAAACAAATCACAAAAAAAAGAAATGGTAACAGGATATGATCCTACAAAATTAGGACAACAAGAACTAACAATAAAATACGGTGGACAAGAACTAAAATACAAAGTCAATGTAAAAGACTATGTAAAAGGAATAGTATTAACACCACCAGCAAAAACAAAATACGAATATGGAGAAAGCCTAGACTTAACAGGAGGAAATATACAAAAAATAATGGCAAGTGGAATTGCTACAACCCCAATAGCACTTACAGATAGCCAAGTAAAATTAAGTACATTTAATCCAAATAAAGAAGGAGCACAAACCATAAACGTAGCATACGAAGGATTTACAGAAAAGTTCGGAGTAATAGTAGAAGACAATCTACAATCAATAAAAATAAAAACTGAACCAACAAAAACAAAATATAAATATGGAGAAGCACTTGATATAACAGGAGGACAAATATCTGCAATAAAATCAAGTGGAAAAGCAGAAAATATTGATATTACAACAAGCATGGTATCAGGATATAATCCTAACAAATTAGGAAAACAAACAATAACAATAACATACAAAGGAAAAACAACACAATATAGTGTAGAAGTAGAAGACTATATAAAAGACATAAAACTAACAAATCCAAACAAACTAATATACAAAGTAAATGAAAAAATGGATTTAACAGGAGGAAAAGTAACACCAGTAATGGCAAGTGGAATAGCATCCCCAGCAATTCAATGACAAACACTGATGTGACAATAACAGGATTTGACACAACAACAGTAGGAGCAAAAATAGTAAAAGTATCATACAAAGGAATAAGCAAAACATTTGGTATAACTGTAGAAGACAGATATAGTGAAATGAAAATAAAAACACTACCAACAAAAAAACAGAATACAAATATGGAGAAAGCCTAGACCTAACAGGTGGTACAATAGAAATAACAAAAGATAGTGGAACAAAAGAAACAATAAACATTACAAAAGACATGATATCTGGATACAATTCTAAGAAATTAGGATCACAGATATTAACAGTAACATACCAAGGATTAACACAACAATTTGTTGTAAAAGTAGAAGACTATATAGCTAGTCTAAAAATACAAAAACCTACAAAAGTAGAATACGAATATGGAGAAGACATAGAACTAACTGGAGGAAAAGTATCAATAATAATGGCAAGTGGAGCAATATCAGAAAGCACAGTAATGACAGGAGCCATGATAACAGGATACAATCCAAAAGCAGAAGGAACACAAACAATAAAAGTAGAATACAAAGGATTACAAGGAAACTTCCAAGTAAAAGTAGAAGACAAAATAAAAGGAATATCAGTAAATACTGAACCAGACAAAACAGAATACAAATATGGTGAAAACTTAGACATAACAGGAGCAACAATCGATGTTGTAAAATCAAGCGGAATAACAACAATACCAGTAACTCCAAATATGATATCAGGATTTAGTGCGACAACCCCAGGAACACAAATAATCAAAATAACATATGGTGGATTTACAACAAAATTTGTAGTAAAAGTATCAGAAAAACAAGAAGAACCAAAACAAGATGATAACAAAAAAGAAGATAACAAAGATAATGGAACAAAAGAAGACAACACAACAAACAAAAATGAAGAAATAACAAAAGATAATAATTCTACAAAGAAAAACTATGTAGAAATAGAAAGAAATGATGTAACAGAAAATCAAGAACAACCAGAAGAACAACAACCAGAAGAAGAGGTTAAAAAACCAACAATAACAAAAGAAAACCCAACAAAAGTACCAGAGACAAAACCAACAGAAACACTTGGTGTAAAAGATGAAAAAGCAGAAGACAAAGGAACAAAAGACAATAGTAGTAAACAAAAAGCCTCTATAATATGTCTAATTGCAGCAATATTACTATTAATATTACTATCATGCAGACGTAATGTAAAAATATATGTTAAAGAAAACGGAGAGTTTGTATTAGGCGGACTTGATAAAATAAAGTAAAAACAATAAATACATAGATGTCGACAAGTATTTAGATGGAGATACTTACGAAAAACAAGTAAAAATCGTTCTAAGTGATTCAATATCAGAGAAATTAGATAAAGACAAAATTGAAATTAAACATAGAGGAAATAAAAAGAATTATAAGATAAAATACGAAGGAAAAGAGATTGAAATAATACTAAAATAAACAAATGTAATAAAACTCTACATAAAATGTAAAGAAAAATAATATATATATACTATACAAATAAATGGATTTATAATAATATATGTAGTTGTGTATTTTAAATATAAAAAAAAATTATATATAATAGACGAATAGGCCTTATGTAAGGATAAATATGAGAGTGTAAAAGTAATCGCACGCATACAAAATTCTTGAAAATTCACTTCATGCGTGCGGAGTGGATAGGAAAGAATTTTGTAGATTACTTAAAATAGAACCAATAAGTTAATAAAAAGATGAAAATAAACATATAGGTAAAAAAACAGACCCGCATTTGGGTCTATTCGTCGTGCTCTTTAAAAATTACATGAAATTATGTACGCAATTATCAGTTGTTGCAGTTTATGGACTGTGAATAGTAACTATCAGTTAGTACATTTTACAGAAAAATTTAAAAAAAAAACTATATACGAAACAAAAAAGAAAAATGATAAAATGTAAAAAAACAAAGGAGGAAATGAAATGAAAGAACTAAAAAAAGAAAACTAAAAAAGAGCATTAACACCATATCACATAGCAACAACAATATGCTTAATAGTATTAATAACATCACTATGTATAATACTAAAACCAGAAACAGAAAGAAAACACCTAGCGGAATAACTGTAGTAAGCAGTAAAACAAAAAAGAAAACGAAGAAATAACAGAAGAAGAAGCAAAAGAACTAGCAATAAAGCAATTCAAAAAAATAGGAGAAAAAAATCTAGAAAAAGATAAAATTAACATAATAAAAATAGACAGAAATGGCGAAGAATACTACTATGTAACATCTGCAGAGAACACTGCAGAAATAAAAATTAAAGGCGGACAAATAACAAGAATAAATAGTGCAAGTGTAACAGAATAAAAAAAAATAAACATAAAACAGATTAAAGCAAATTATGTATAACATGGCTTTAATCTGTTTTTTTGTAATAAAAATAATAAAAAATGTAAAATTAAGTCAAAAACCTGTAACCCTTCTATTTCCGTAGTTCCATTATAAAAAAAACATTGTAATATAGAAAATTCCTACATTGAAAAAAAACCACAAAAAAATATATAATAAATAATATTAATTTTACAAAGGAAGGTATGAAGAAAACAATGTTAAGCCAAAAACTAAAGAAAGAAGTAAAAAGAAAAAGTCTAATCGCTTTAATTACACTAGCACTAATTGCAGCAATAGTAGCAGTAAGCAAAGTAAGTGTAAATTTAATAAAAAACAGCAAAATTTAGTGACGGAAATAGTTACGAGGTTACATTAAGCGATGTTTATGACATGAAAGGGAAAAAATGCAACAACAGCAAATGTAAAAATAGTAGGAGGATACAATTATTTTGTTTCTATGGACGCAAGTGGAAAAGTCTATGGATGGGGACAAAATAATAACGGCCAATTAGCACAAGGAAATACAACAAACTATTCAACACCAGTATACATGGGTATTGACAATGCAACAGACATAGCAACAGGTGCATACTATACACTTGTTCTAAAAGAAGATGGAACAGTATGGAGTGCTGGATACAATGGAAATGGTGAATTAGGAAATGGAACAACTGCAAACAAAACAAACTTTGTTCAAGTTATAAAAACGATGGCGAAGCATTGGATAATATAAAAGCAATAGCAGCCGGATACAACACATCATATGCAATAACAAATGATGGCGAAGTATACACATGGGGATATAACGGAAAAGGACAAATGGGATTTGGAGATACCTCATCAAGAACAAGTGCAACAAAAACAACTTTAGCAGGAATAAAACAAATCTCAGCTGGAGAACATTATACAATTGCGCTAGCAGAAGATGGAACAGTTTATGTATCAGGAAGAAACACAGAAGGACAACTAGGGATAGGAAATGACTCAACAATATATACATGGTCAAAAATGAAAAACATAAACGGAACAGCTCAAATGGAAAATGTAAAACAAGTAGCAACAGGAATATATCATACAGTAGTTTTAACAAATGATGGAAATATGTATGCAACAGGATACAATAATGTGTATCAATTAGCAGACGGATCTTCAAGTACAAAAACAAAATTGCAACCAATGAAATCAAGTGACGGAAGCAACATGAAAAACATAAAATCAATTTATGCAGAAGGATACAATACATTTGCAATTACAAACGAAAACGAATTATACTCAGTTGGATATAACAATTATGGACAATTAGTACAAAAAACAACTCAAATTTATCAGTACTAACAAAAACAAAAACAGAACAAAAAACAACAGCGATGGCAATAACAAGAAATCCAGAATATCAAACAACAGCATATATCGATGAAATAGGAAGAGTATACACAGTAGGATATAGTGCAGAAGGAGAACTTGGAAATGGAACAACGGATGTAGCATATGCATACAGACCATATAGCATAAGTGACTACAAAATTTTAGTAGAAGACAGCATAGTAAACTTAAAAAAAGGTGAAACATCAAATATAACACCAAAAATATCAATGGGATACAATCTAATGAGCCAAACATTTAATTATAACTTAGAATATGAATCATTAGACACATCAGTAGTAACAGTAAATGGAAAAACAATAACAGCAGTAGGAATTGGAACAACATATATACGAATAAAAGACGACACAAACAAAATCTATGGAAGTGTAAAAGTAAATGTAAATGAAACAGATGGAATAACATATCCAAAAGTAGCAGGAGGACAAAATCACCAAGTAGCACTAAAATCAGATGGAACAGTATGGACATGGGGATATAATGGATATGGACAACTAGGATTTGGTGATAAAACAACAAGAACAGAGCCAACAAAAACAAACATAGAAAACGCAATAGATGTAACAGCAGGTAGCCAATACACAGCAGTATTAAAAGCAGATGGAACAGTATGGGTATCAGGATATAATGAATATGGAACAACAGGAGATGGAACATCAAGTATAAAATATAATTTCATACAAGTACAAGGATTAACAGATGTAGTAGCAATAGAATCAGAATCAAATACAATGCATGCATTAAAATCAGATGGAACAGTATGGTCATGGGGATACAACAGATATGGACAATTTGGTCAAAACTGGACAAGTACATCAGCATATGGAACACCAGTAAAAATGCGTAAAGTATCAAATGTAATGCAAATATCAGCAGGTGAAAACTTCGCAACAATGGTTGCAACAGATGGAACAGTATGGGGTACAGGATATAATGATTATGGACAATTAGGACTATCAAACACAAGCACACAAACAGTACCACAACAAATGTTAAATCCAAATGGCTCAAATATATTAACAGGAATAAAAGAAGTATCATCAGATTACATTCAAACAATAGTACTAACAGATGATGGAAGAGCATATGGCGTAGGATATAATGGATATGGACAATTAGGAGACAATACATCTACAAATAGAACATTAATAGTACCAATGCTAAATAGTGAAGATAAAAATCAAATCACAAATATAAATCATATTTTAACAAAGGGAAATGCAACACTTGTAACAACAGGAGATAAACAACTATACTCAACAGGTTACTCAAACTATGGACAAACATTTGCAGGAAATACAACAACAACATATATGCTAACAAAAAAGACAAACAGACAAAAAAATAATAACAATGGGAATGACAAGAAACACAGACTATCAAACAGGAACAATTATAGACGAATTAGGAAGAATTTATACAATTGGTTATAGTGGAAACGGAGAAATAGGACATGGAACAACAGAAACGTACACAACACAACCATGGTGTATAACAAACTCAAAAATAACAGTTGACCAAAATATAGTAGACCTAAAAGTAGCTGGAGATACATTTAAAATAAAATACAAAGAAGAAATGGGATTAAATCTACTAACAAATAAATTTTTGGGAACAGATGTAAGTTTTAAATCACTAGATGAAAGCATAGCAACAGTAAATAATGAAGGTATAACAACAGCAGTAAAAACAGGAACAACATATGTAAAAATAATAGACAACTATAATAACTTAAGCAAAGCAATAAAAGTAAATGTAAATGGAAAAGATGGAAAAGTACAAGCCAAAATAGTAGGAGGATACAATCACTTTATAGGACTAAAAGCAGACGGGACACTATATGGATGGGGGTACAATGGATATGGCCAACTAGGGTTAGGAGACAAAATAAGTAGAACAAAGCCAGAAGAAATAAAAATGCCAGAAACAGAAAACCACTCATATCCAATAGATGTAGTTGCAGGAAATCAATATACATTAGTACTAAAATCAGATGGAACAGTATGGGCAACAGGATACAATGAAAATGGAGAACTAGGACAAAATAATGGAACAACAACAACAAAATTTGTACAAGTAAAAAATGAAGACGGAAAGGGATATTTACAAAATATAGTAGGAATAGCTGCAAGTGGAAATTCAAGTTATGCAATGACAAAAGAAGGCGAAGTTTACTCATGGGGATATAACCGTTATGGACAACTTGGAGTAAATGACGGAACAACCAGACTATTACCAGTAAAAATGAAATATGTAAAAAACATTATGCAAATGAGTGGGCAAGATATAGCAGTAGCACTACTAGATTCAGATGGAAGTGTATGGACAGTAGGATATAACGGTAATTATGGATTAGGAATAGGAAATGACTCAAACAGATCATTACCAATAAAAATAAAAGACACAAATGGAAAAACACTTTACAATGTAAAAGAAGTCGCTTCAGGAAGACAACATATAGTTATATTAAAAGAAGATGAAAGTGCATGGGCAGTAGGATATAATGGATATGGACAATTAGGAGACGGAACTACAACATCAAAATCAATAATAGTTCCAATGAAAATATCAAATGAAGAAAAAGTACAAAATATAAAACATATTTATGCCGCTGGAGATGCATCAGCATTAATAACAGAAAAAGGAATGTATGTTACAGGAAACAACGACTATGGAGCACTATTTACAAAAGATGCAACAGATAGAGTGTACTTAAGCAAAGTAGAAGAAGAAAAAACAATACTAGCAGGAGCATTTACAAAAAATTACGATGGACCACAAACAGGAGCAATAATAAATGACGAAGGAAAAGTATGGACAGTAGGATACAATAGCAATGGAGAAATGGCAAACGAAACAGTACAAAACTTAAGAACACCATGGTTAATAAGTAAATTAAAAATAGATGTAAGCGAAAATAATATAATAAACATTGAAAACATAAATGAAACAAAGCAAATAAAATATAAAGCAAAAATGGGATTCAATTTATTAACAGACACAATACCAACAGAAAAAATAACATTTACATCAATGGATAATAACATAGCAACAGTAGCAGAAGACGGAACAATTACATCAAAATCAATAGGAACAACAACAATAAAATTACACGACGAAACAAACGACATATATGCAAGAATAAAAGTAAACGTTAATGGACAAGGAAATATAACACAAGCCAAATTAGATGCAGGAGCAAATCATTTTGTATCTTTAAAAGGCGATGGAACAGTATGGGGATGGGGCTACAATGGATATGGACAACTAGGAACAGAAAACACAAGCAACCAACTAAAACCAGTACAAGCAAAAAGAACAAATAGTATCAGAAGATGGAACAACTAAAGTACAAAATGTAGAAAATGCAATTGATGTTGCAGCAGGAGGACATACAACATTAATACTAAAAGCAGATGGAACAGTATGGGCAGCTGGAAGAAATGAATATGGACAAGTAGGAAACGGTAACGCAACAACTCAAAAAATATTCCAAAAAGTAAAAATAAACGAAAACGGAGAATATTTGCAAGACATAATTGCAGTAGCAATGGCAGACAGTACAAGTTATGCACTAACAAAATGGAGAAGTATATGCATGGGGATACAATAGATATTGCCAATTTGGACAAAACTATGGTGATACAAATGCACATTACTATCCAACTAAAATGCAAAAAGTATCTAATATTACACAAATTTCTGCAGGATATTATGACTTAATGATGCTTGACGCAGATGGAAGTGTATGGAATACTGGATATAACGGATATTCAGAATTTGGGTTAGGAAATGATTCTACATATTCATTACCACAACAAATGCTTGACCAAACAGGCAGAAAAATATTATACAATGTAAAAGAAATAGCAGCCGGAGGTTACCATGAAATAGTCTTAAAAGAAGACAACACAGTATGGAGTGTAGGATATAATGGATATGGACAACTAGGAGACTCAACAACATCAACAACTAACATTATAAAACCAGTATTAGACACAAATGGAAAACAAGTAGCAGATGCAAAACACATCCATGTTGGAGGACATACAACATTTATCTCAAGAAATAAAAATCAAGAAGGAAAAAACCAAGGAATATATGTTATAGGAACCAATAGCTATGGAAACTTATTTACAAAAGACACATCATCTAGATCATATGCTACACCAGTAGAAACAGATAAAGACATAATAGCAATGGCATCAACTACAAACAGTGATGTATATAATACAGGAGTAATAGCAGACCAAGATGGTATGGTATACACAGTTGGATACAATTCAGAGGGTGAGATAGGAAATGATACAACACAAAATCTTACAACACCTTGGTGCATAAGTAATAAAAAAATAAATGTAGAAAAAGATACAATAAACTTAAAAGTAAAAGGAGAAAAAACACAAATAAATTACACATCAAATATGGAATTCAACCTATTACTAAAACAAGTTCCAAACTCAATATGCACATTTAAATCAATGGACGAAAAAGTAGCAACAGTAGATGCAAAAACAGGAGAAGTAACAGCAGTAGCAACAGGAACAACATTTATAAAATTATATAACAAAGAAAACAATTTATATGCAGCAGTAAAAATTAATGTAAATGGAACACAAGGAAAAATTCAACCTAAAATAGTAGGAGGATATAACCATTTTGTATCATTAAAATCAGACGGAACAGTATGGACATGGGGAAGCAATGGATATGGCCAACTTGGAACAGGTAATACTGTTAATAGTACACAACCAGTACAACTTGCAACACAAACAATAGATGACTCTAATAGAGTTATAACAACAAAAATAACAGATGCAAAAGATATAGCAACAGGGTATGGGCACACTTTAATACTAAAAGAAGATGGAACAGTATGGGCAACAGGAAGAAATGACTATGGACAATTAGGAAATGGAAATACAACAAATCAAAAAACATTAACACAAGTAAAAGGACCAAACGGAGAAGGATACTTAAAAGACATAATAGCAATAACAGCCGGAAATGTATCAAGTTATGCACTAACAAAAGAAGGAAAAGTATACTCATGGGGATATAACTATTAGGTTCATTCGGAGTAGGATACACAACATCAAATAATGCAAACTATTATCCAATCCAAATGAAAAAAGTAAACAATATAATCCAAATGTCTGCAGGCGAAAATCACATTGCTTTACTAGACGCAGGTGGAAGCGTATGGCAAGTAGGATACAATGGAAACTATCAACTAGGAACAAACAACACATCAAACTACTCACTACCACAACAAATGCTTGACCAAACAGGAACAAAAATCCTATATGGAGTAAAAGAAATATCTGCTGGAGACCAACACACAACAATACTAAAAGAAGATGGAACAGTATGGTCTACAGGATATAATGGATATGGACAATTAATGGATGGAACAACAAACTCAAAATCAATAATAGTCCAAGCAAAATACAGTGAAGGAAAAGCAATAACAAATGCAAAACACATAAAATCAGCAGGATATTCAACATTTGTATCAAGAAACAAAAACGAAGACGGAGAAAACCAAGGACTATATGTAGCCGGAATGAACAGCTATGGAGCGTTATTCACAAAAAAAGACACATCATATAAAAAATATGCAACACCAGTAGAAACAGACAAAGACATACTAACAATGGCACTAACAAGAAACTATGATGGTTACAACACAGGAGCCATTGCAGACCAAGACGGAAAAGTATACACAGTTGGATACAACGCAAATGGTGAAATGGCAAACAAAACAACACAAAACCTAACAACACCATGGTGTATCAGTGATTTAAAAATAGAAGTAGCAGACAACATAATCAATCTAGAAAATATAGACGACACAGCAAAAATAAACTACAAACTAAAAATGGCATTTAACTTATTAACAGATGATATACCATCAGGAGACTGCACATTTACATCTATGGACAAAGACACAGTAACAGTAGCAGAAGATGGAACAATAACAGCAAAACAAATAGGAACAACATTTGTAAAAGTATATAACAAAAGAAACGACCTTTATGCAGCAGTAAAAGTAAATGTAAACGGAAAAGGTAATAAAACACAACCAAAAATAGAAGGTGGATTAAACCATTTTGTAGCACTAAAAGGAGACGGAACAGTATGGACATGGGGATACAATGGATATGGACAATTAGGAACATCAGATTACGTAAACAAAACAGAAGCAACTAAAAACACAATGAAAAATGTAATGGATATAGCAGCAGGACATGGTCATACATTAATACTAAAAACAGATGGAACAGTATGGGCAACAGGAAGAAATGACTATGGACAACTAGGAGATGGAACAACAATAAAATCAAATTCATTCCATAAAGTAAAACTAAACAACAATGGAGACTATCTAGAAAATGTAGTAGCAATAGCAGCGGGAAATGTATCAAGTTACGCATTAACAAGAGATGGAACAGTATACTCATGGGGATATAACTATTATGGCTCATTCGGAGTAGGATACACAACGTCAAATAATGCAAACTGTTATCCAATCAAATGCAAAAAGTAAATAACATAATCCAAATGTCTGCAGGAGAAAATCATATATCATTACTAGACGCAAATGGAAGCGTATGGCAAGTAGGATACAATGGAAACTATCAACTAGGAACAAACAACACATCAAACTACTCATTACCACAACAAATGCTTGACCAAACAGGAACAAAAAAAATACTATATGGGGTAAAAAGAAATATCAGCAGGTGAACAACACACAACAGTACTAAAAGAAGACGGAACAGTATGGTCTACAGGATATAATGGATATGGACAATTAATGGATGGAACAACAAATTCAAAATCAGTAATAGTACAAGCAAAAGAAAGTGAAGAAAAAGCAATAACAAATGCAAAACACATAAAATCAGCAGGATACTCAACATTTGTATCAAGAAAAAAAAGACAAAGACGGAGAAAACCAAGGACTATATGTAGCCGGAATGAACAACTACGGAGCATTATTTTTAACAAAAGACACATCATATAAAAAAAATATGCAACACCAGTAGAAACAGACAAAGACATACTAACAATGGCACTAACAAGAAATTATGATGGATACGGTACAGGTGCAATAGCAGACCAGGACGGTATGGTATACACAGTTGGATACAACGCAAATGGTGAAATGGCAAACAAAACAACACAAAATCTAACTACACCATGGTGCATAAGCGAAGAAAAAAATAAATGTAGAAAAAAATATAATCGACTTCAAAAAGCAGGAGAAAAAGAAACAATAAAATACGACATGTCAATGGCATTCAATCTACTACTAACAGAAGTACCAGATAACAGATGTACATTTAAAACAATGGACGAAAAAGTAGCAACAGTAAACGAAAAAAAACAGGAGAAGTAACAGCAGTAGCAACAGGAACAACATTTATAAAACTATATAATGCAAAAAATAATTTATATGCAGCAGTAAAAATAAATGTAAACGAAAATGGAAATGTAACACAAGCCAAAGTTGTAGGAGGATACAACCATTTTGTAGCATTAAAAGCAAATGGAACAGTATATAGTTGGGGTTACAATGGATATGGACAACTTGCAACAAAAGATTACACATCAAAAAATGCACCAAATATAATGATTACTTCAACAACAGACGTAGATGGAAACACAACATATGAAGAAATGAAAGATGCAATAGACATAGCAACAGGGCATGGACACACATTAGTTCTAAAAAAAAGACGGAACAGTATGGGCAACAGGAAGAAATGACTATGGACAATTAGGAAATGGAAAAACAAGCAAACAAAATACATTAACACAAGTAAAAGGACCAAATGGAGTAGGATATCTAAAAGACATAATAGCAATAACGGCTGGAAACGTATCAAGTTATGCACTAACAAAATATGGAACAGTATATTCATGGGGATATAACTACTATGGTTCATTCGGAATAGGATACACAACATCAAATAATGCAAACTATTATCCAATCCAAATGCAAAAAGTAAATAACATAATCCAAATATCTGCAGGAGAAAATCACATTGCTTTACTAGACGCAGATGGAAGTGTATGGCAAGTAGGATACAATGGAAACTATCAACTAGGAACAAACAACTCATCAAACTACTCACTACCACAACAAATGCTTGACCAAACAGGAACAAAAATCCTATATGGAGTAAAAAGAAATATCTGCTGGAGACCAACACACAACAATACTAAAAGAAGATGGAACAGTATGGTCTACAGGATATAATGGATATGGACAACTAATGGACGGAACAACAAACTCAAAAGCAATAATAGTTCAAGCAAAAAAGACAGTGACGGAAAAGCAATAACAGACGCAAAACACATAAAATCAGCAGGATACTCAACATTTGTATCAAGAAACAAAAACGAAGACGGAGAAAACCAAGGACTATATGTAGGCGGAATGAACAACTATGGAGCATTATTCACAAAAGACACATCATATAAAACATATGCAACACCAGTAGAAACAGACAAAGACATACTAACAATGGCACTAACAAGAAATTATGATGGATACAACACAGGAGCAATTGTAGACCAAGACGGAAAAGTATACACAGTTGGATACAACGCAAATGGTGAAATGGGAAATGAAACAACACAAAATCTAACAACACCATGGTGTATAAGCAAACTAAAAATAGAAACAAATACAAACATAATCAACTACAAGAACATAGGAGACAATAGTGAAAAAAAAATAACATACAAAATGACAATGGGATTCAACCTAATAAAAGACTCTATAGAAGGTGGAACATACAAATTTAGTACAATAGACGAAAAAATAGCAACAGTATCAGAAAATGGAACAGTTACTGCTACTGGAATAGGAACAACATTTATAAAAATACACAACATAGAAAACAACATATGGGCAGCAATAAAAAAAGTAAATGTAAATGGAAAACAAGGAAATACACAACCAAAAAGTAGTAGGAGGATACAACCATTTTGTAGCACTAAAAGCAGATGGAACTGTATGGGGATGGGGCTACAATGGATATGGACAACTAGGAACAAAAGACTACACAAACAAAACAGAACCAACACAAATGATACAAGAAGTAGAAAATGAAAACGGAGAAAAAACATACGAAAACGTAACAGATGCAATAGATATAGCAACAGGACACAATCACACAGTAGTATTAAAATCAGATGGAACAGTATGGACAACAGGAAACAACGGATATGGACAATTAGGAGATGGCACTACATCATCAAGAAACATATTACGCAAAGTAAAATTAAACAAAGATGGAGAAGAGTTAAAAAATATAATAGGAGTAACGGCTGGAAACGTATCAAGTTATGCACTAACAAAAGATGGAAAAGTATATTCATGGGGATATAACTATTATGGTTCATTTGGAATAGGATACACAACATCAAATAATGCAAACTGTTATCCAATCCAAATGCAAAAAGTAAGCAATATAATCCAAATATCTGCAGGAGAAAATCACATTGCTTTACTAGACGCAGATGGAAGTGTATGGCAAGTAGGATACAATGGAAACTATCAATTAGGAACAAACAACTCATCAAACTACTCACTACCACAACAAATGCTTGACCAAACAGGAACAAAAATACTATATGGAGTAAAAAGAAGTATCTGCTGGAGACCAACACACAACAGTACTAAAAGAAGACGGAACAGTATGGTCTACAGGATATAATGGATATGGACAACTAATGGACGGAACAACAAATTCAAAATCAATAATAGTACAAGCACTTGATAGCAATAAAAATAAAATAACAGACGCAAAACACATAAAATCAGCAGGATATTCAACATTTGTATCAAGAAACAAAAACGAAGACGGAGAAAACCAAGGACTATATGTAGGCGGAATGAACAACTATGGAGCATTATTTACAAAAAGACACATCATATAAAACATATGCAACACCAGTAGAAACAGACAAAGACATACTAACAATGGCACTAACAAGAAACTATGATGGATACAACACAGGAGCAATTGTAGACGCAGACGGTATGGTATATACCGCTGGATATAATGCAGAAGGCGAAATAGGAGACGGAACAAAACAAAACACAACAACACCAACATGTATAAGCAAAGTAAAACTACAAGCAACACCATCAGTAATAAACTATCAAAAAGCAGGAGACACAGGAAGCAAAATAACATGCAAGACTACAGCAGGATTCAACCTATTATATGACAAATTAGAACAAACAAGTTGTAAATTTACTTCAAGTAACGAAAACGTAGCAACAGTATCAGAAGACGGAATAGTTACTGCTACAGGAACAGGAAAAACATACATAAAAGAATACAACCAAGGAACAGGAGCACACGCAGCAGTAAAAGTAAATGTAAATGGAACACAAGGAAAAGTATATCCAAAAATAACAGCAGGAGGAAACTTCTTTGCAGCACTAAAAGCAAATGGAGAAATATGGACATGGGGTTACAATGGATATGGACAATTAGGAACAACAGACAAGACATCAAAATTAAAACCAACAAAAACAAACATTTATGACTCATCTGATAATACACAAAAAATATATGCAATAGATGTAGCATCAGGAAATAATCACACAGTAGTACTAAAATCAGACGGAACAGTATGGGCATCAGGATATAATGGATATGGACAATTAGGAAATGGAACAACAACAAATTCAAACGAATTTGTACAAGTAAAAAGACTCAACAGGAAAAGGATATTTAACAGACATAATAGAAATAGCAGCAAATAATTGTATGACATATGCATTAAAATCAGATGGAACAGTATATTCATGGGGATATAACTACTATGGAAATTTAGGACAAGGATATGGAGATAATAGTGCACATACAATACCACAAAAAGTACAAAAAGTATCAAATATAATCCAAATATCATCAGGAGAAAACTACCTAGCAATGCTAGATGCAGACGGAAGTGTATGGTCTGTAGGATACAATGGATATGGACAATTTGGAACAGGAACAACAGGCTCAACAGGTGTAGCACAACAAATGAAAAATTCAAATAACACAGGAATACTATATGGAGTAAAAGAAGTATCTGCCGGAACAATACACACATTATTAGCAATGGAAGATGGAACAGCAATGTCTGTAGGATACAATGGATATGGACAATTAGGAGATGGAACAACAAATACAAGATATTTACCAGTTCAAATGATAGACACAGAAAACAACAAAGTAACAGATGTAGAAAATGTATCAGCAAATGGATATTCAAGTATAATAACAAGAAACAGCGAAACACCAGATGATGCAGGAATATATGTTACAGGATACAACAACTATGGACAATTATTCACAAAAAAACACAACAACAAGAACAAAACTAGAAAAAGCACAAACTGACAAAAAAACATAATAACAACAGCCAGCACGACAAATGTATCATATCAAACATCAGCAATAGCAGATAGTCTAGGATTAGTATACACAGTAGGATACAATGGAAATGGAGAAATGGGAGATGACTCTACAACAACGACAATAAACCCAAAAATATTTCAGAAGCAAAATTTGAAGTAGATGACCAAAGAATAATATTAAACTTAAACAGTAACAACAATCAAAGACAAATAAATGCTGCAACAGATTTAGGATTTAACTTATTATATTACCAAGTTGAAGGGGAACAACTACAATATAAGAGTTTAGATACAAACATTGCAACAGTAGATAACAACGGAATGGTAACAGCACAAAATTATGGAACAACAAAAATAGAAGTAAGCACAAACAAATTACCAAACAAAGCAATAGTTACAGTAGAAGTATTAAGAAAAGACGACATAGCTATGCCAAAAGTAGTAAGTGGACAAAACTTTACAATAGCATTAAAAGCAGATGGAACAGTATGGGCATGGGGATATAATGCAAATGGACAACTAGGACTAGGAGACACAAGTAACAGATACAAACCAACAAAAATAGACATAGAAAACGTAATAGACATAGCAGCAGGAGATAGTCACACACTATTACTAACAAAAGACGGAAAAGTATACTCTTGTGGAACAAACTCATACTCTCAATTAGGAAGAAGCGGAAACACAACAAAACCAGAGGAAGTACCAGGCCTAGAAAACATATCACAAATAGCAGCAAGTACATACAACTCTATGGCACTAACAAAAGACGGAAAATTATACACATGGGGATACAACGGAAATGGACAATTAGGAAATGGAACTACATCAGGAACTGCAACACCAATAAAAATAAAATTAGACGGAATAATAAAAATAGCAGGCAAAAACCAAACATCAACTGCAGTAACTGCAGACGGAAAATTATACACATGGGGATACAATGGATATGGACAATTAGGAAATGGAAATACATCAAACCTATATGTACCAACAGAAGTAATGGAATTAGAAAACATAGTAGATGTAGCAGTAGAAAACAATACAATAATAGCATTAGACTCTAAAGGACAAGTATACTCAAGTGGATACAACGGATATGGAAACCTAGGAAATAACACAACAAATGGAAGAAACAAATTCGGAAAAGTAATTGAAAGTATAGAAGAAGAAACAAAAGAACCAACATACCTAAGCAATGTAAAACAAATAGAAGCAGGAAACGAAACAACAATAGCAATAAAAAAAGACGGAACTGCAGTGGCTTGGGGATATAATGGATATGGACAACTAAGCAATGGAAACACAACAAATGCATTACTAGCAACAGAACTAAAATACAATAAAGATGGAGACAAAGTAGACGAAATAATAGATGTAGCAGTAAGCAATGAAGGAACAACAATAGTAAGAAAAGACGGAAAAGTAAGTACAGTAGGAAAAAACAACCTAGGACAAGTTGGAGATGGATCAATAACAAACAGAACAGAATACACATGTATAAGCAAATCAAGAATAAGTTTTGATAAATCGCCAATAAGAATAAAAGGAATAGGAAAAACAGAAGACATATCAGCAAAAATGATAGCAGGATTTAACCTATTATATAATTCTGTAGATAACCAAAATTTGAATTTTCAATTAAAAATTCAAACATAGCACAAATAGGTAAAAACACAGGAAAAGTAACATCAGTTAAAAAAGGAAAAACACAAGCAACAGTAACAGATGTTTACTCAGGAGAAAAATCAACAGTAGATGTATATGTACTAGGAAACGAAGACCTAACATTCCCACAAATAGAAAACTATAACTACTCAACAGTAACACTAAAAGCAAACGGAGAAGTATGGAGTTATGGATACAATGGATATGGACAACTAGGAACAGGAGACACATCAAACAAAATACTACCAACATACACAGGAATAAATAATATAGTATCAATTGCACTTGGAAGTGCACATACAGTTGCAGTCGACAAAGATGGACATGTATGGACATGGGGATACAACAATTATGGACAACTAGGAAATGGAACAACAACATCATCATATACAAAAGTACAAGTAAAATCACCAGATGGGGAAGGTGTATTAGAAAACATCATAGCAGTAGCGGCCGGAGATAGTTACTCTCTAGCATTAGACAAAGACGGAAATGTATATGCATGGGGATATAATGGATATGGAAACTTAGGACTAGGAGACACAAACACAAGAACATTACCTGTAAAAGTGCAAGCACTAGAAAAAATAACAAAAATAGAAGCCTCAAATGTATCAAGTTTTGCAATAGACAGTAACAACAAACTATGGGTAGCAGGATACAACGGATATGGAAACCTAGGAGATGGAACAACATCAAATAGAGCAACATTTACACAAAATCCAATATTGGACGAAGTAGCAGACGTATCAGCAAGTCCAGTAAATAGCACAATTGCATTATTATTAGATGGAACAGTATGGGGATTTGGAAACAACACATACAACGCACTAACAAATGTAGGTGGAGCAGTACCACAACAACTAACATCAGAAGAAGGAAGTCTATCAAACATAACTGCAATAAACGAAGGATACTATTCAGGATATGCAATAACATCAGAAGAAAAAGTAGTAACTTGGGGATTAAACAACTATGCACAATTAGCAACAGGAGACAAAACAACAAAAACACTTGCAACATATATGAAAGACAAAGAAGGACAAGACTTTACAGACGTAATGATAGTATGAGGAGGAACATACAATACAGAAAGTGCAAAAAAATGACGGAACAGTATGGAGTATAGGATACAATGGATATGGAGAATTAGGTGATGGCTCAACAAACTCTATAAACTACTTAGAATCAATATCAACACAATATATAGAATTAGCAGAAAGAGAAGTAACACTAAAACTATCAAATCCAACATATCAAATACAACCAAAAACAATATATGGATTTAACTTATTATATGAAGAAGCAACAAACAACGGATTTAAATATGTAAGTTCAAATACAGACATAGCAACAGTTGACAAATACACAGGAAAAGTAAATGCTAAAAAAGAAGGAAAAGCATACATAACACTAAAATCAGTTAGTGGAGAAGACGAAGCAGTAGTAAAAGTAAATGTAATAGGAGAAGACAAAAAAACCGCAGAAAAAGTTGTAGTAGGAAATATACACTCACTAGCACTAAAACAAGATGGAACTATTTGGGCATGGGGTGATAACTCAAATGGAGAAATCGGAAATGGAGTAGCAAACAGTGCATATATAACAGAACCAACACAAGTAGAAAAAGGAGAATACACAGAAGTAATACAAAGCACATCACCAGACGGTTCAATAGTTACAACAACAACAAAAGCACAAAAAACATTAGACGACATAAAAGACATAGCAGCAGGATACTATTACAACTTAGCACTAGACGCCGAAGGAAATGTATGGGCATGGGGATATAATGGATATGGACAACTAGGAAATGGAACAACAGAGAACAAATACATCCCAACAAAAATAGAAAAACTAAAAGACATCAAAAAAGTATATATAAGTGGAAACACAAGTATAGCAATAAACAACAAAGGTGAAGTATATGTATGGGGATATGAATATTCAAAAGAACCAACAAAAATAAAAACATACAACAAAATTGTATCAGCTTCAGGAAAAATAATGTTAGCAGAAGACGGAACAGTATGGACACTTGCAAATAACCCAAATAGAATAGCCGGAATAAACAATATTGTAGAAGTCGCTTCATCAGATAACAGTTATTATGCATTAGACACAAAAAAGGAAATGTATGGGCATGGGGATATAATGGATATGGACAATTAGGACAAGGAAACACAACAAACTCAAGCCAACCAGTAAAAGTACAAGCAGAAGAAATAACATTAGACTCAGAAGGAAACGAAACAAAAGAACAAAAAACAATAGAAAACATTGTAGAAATATCATCAGGAAACAATAGCATAATGATGGTAAGCAAATATGGTGAAATATACTCATGTGGATACAGTGCAAACGGACAATTAGGAACAGGAGAATATACATCAACTATACCAGTTGCAAGAAAAGCAACAAATGCAAAAGACATAAAAGTTGCAAACACAAACACATATCACTCTATTGCATCAGACACATCAGGATTTGTATACACAACAGGATACAATAGATATGGAGAATTAGGAGACGGAACAACAAATACAAGAAATGTATTTACAGTAATAGGAGATACATATGTAAATGTAGGTTCTAACGTAATATCAGTAGAAAAAAATGAAACAAAACAAGTAAATGCTTCATTAGACAACAAATTCAACTTAATAACAGACAAAGTAGATAGTGGCAATATGACATTTATGTCATTAGATACAGACATAGCAACAGTTGATGAAGACGGAATAATAACAGGAAAAGAAATAGGAAAAGCAGAAATTGTTGTAACACACAAAATAACAAACAAAACAGCAACAATATTTGTAAACGTAGTACCAGAAGGAAAACAATCTGTACCAAAAGTAGAAGTAGGAAACATACACACAGTAGCATTAAAAGCAGACGGAACAGTATGGACATGGGGAAACAATACATATGGACAACTAGGAACAGCAGATAACAACGCAAAAGCAACTCCAGTAAAAGTAACAGCATTAGAAAATGTAATAGATATAACAGTAGGAAACGAAAATACTATGGCAGTAAAAGCAGACGGAACAGTATGGTCATGGGGATACAATGGATATGGACAACTAGGAGATTGAACAGGATCAAACATAAATAAACCAGTTCAAGTAATAAAAAATAATGGTACACCACTAACTAACAAAAATAGTAAAAATAACAAGTGGAAACAACAAAACAATAGCACTAGACACAGAAGGAAATGTATGGGCATGGGGATATGGATATGAAAGTACAGCAACAAAACTAAGCAAACTAGAAAACATTATAGACATATCAGCAGACTATGCAGCAGACCAAACAGGAAAAGTATACAAAATAAGTGATTATACACAAATAGAAGCAGAAAAAGTAATAAGAATATCACAAGGATACAATCACACACTATTCCTAAGAAATGATGGAAAAGGATATGCAATTGGAAACAACGAAAAGGACAACTAGGACAAGGAAACTCAAAAATACATCAAAACCAGTATTCATACAAAACGAGTACGGAACAGACGCAATAAAAAATATAAAAGAACTAAAAGCCGGAAAACAATTTTCAATAGCATTAATGAAAGACGGAACAACATATGTATGGGGAGCAAACGAAAACTATAAATTAGCAACTACACAAGACACAAATCAAATGTTACCAAAGAAAAACGACAGAATAAATAAAGCAATATCTGTTGATGCAGGTCAAAATAATGGTGCAATGATAAACAAAGACGGATTCGTTTACACATGGGGACTTGGAAAATACGGAGCACTAGGAAATAAACTATATAACACAACAGATGAATTAACATTGGTAGGAAGAGAAGATGTTGGACTAAGTTCAAATAATATAACAATACATCTAGGTGAACAATATAATTTAACTGTAACAAACAAAACATTTAATGTAATAAAAGATGTAGTAGACAATAGCCAAATGAATTACACAACAGGAAATTCAAACATAGCAAACATCACACAAAATGGAACAATAACAGGAATACAAACAGGAAAAACAACAATAGAAGTAAACAAAGAAGGAACAGACTACACAAGCATAGCACAAGTAACAGTATTACCAGAAAATGTAGAAATAGAACCAATGTCGCTAACAAATGGTTCACACACAGTAATATTAAAAGCAAATGGAACAGTATGGAGTTATGGATTAAACTCAAGTTATGAACTAGGAAATGGAACAACAAAATCAACAGACATACCAGTACAAGTAGCATTCCCAGAAAACACAAAAATAAAACAAATAGCAATAGGAAACACACATAACCTAGCACTAGACACAGAAGGAAACGTATGGGGATGGGGAGCAAATGCAAACTATGCATTAGGAACAACATCAAGCACACCGGTAAAATTAGGAATAACAAACATCAAAAAAATAGCAGCAAACAATAATCAAAGTATGGCATTAACAAAAGACGGTTATGTATATGTATGGGGATTAAACGCAAATGGAGAATTAGGAACAAGAACATACCAAAACGTACAAGAACCAACAATGCTACCATACGTAAGTGATATATTAGACATCTCAATGGGAAAAAATCATACACTATTGTTAACAACAAGTGGAAAAGTATTGGCATCAGGACTAAACGTATATGGACAAACAGCAAATGCAGAAGGAAAAACAAACAAATTTGAAGAAATAAAACTAAATGAACTAATAGGAAAAATATCAGCAGGTGACAATCATAGTGTTCTATTAACAACAAAAGGAGAAATATATACATTTGGTTATAACGTAAAAGGACAATTAGGAAACGGAAATAACAAAAATACAAATACACCAACAAAAGTATCAGGAATAAGAGACATTATGGATATATCCGCTGGAAAAAATCAAACAATAATACTAAGTTCAAACAAAATACTATATTCAACAGGTTCAAATGAACAAGGAGAACTAGGAATAGGAACAGACGAAAACAAAGTATTATTTACACAAATAAAAACAATAGACAATATGATGAGCATATCAAGTGGAAACACATATAATGTAGCAATAAGATATGATGGAGAAGTATATGCATGGGGAGACTATTATCATGGAATACAGAACATAAAAACAAAAACAAACAGTAGAATACCAGTAAAAATAGGAAACGACTCATCATACGCAAACGAAAAAGAAATAACATTAAATGTAAATTCAAGTAAACAAATAGAAATAACACCAAAATACACATTTAATGTATTTAAAGAAGACGAAATGTATAACGATTTTTAGCTATGAAACTATAAATGAAGAAATTGCCAAAGTAAACGCAAAAGGAACAATTACAGGACAAAAAGTTGGAACAACATGGGTAAAAGCAACAGAAAAAGCAACAGGAAAAGAAAATGTAATAATAGTAAGAGTTATAGAAGAAGGGCAAAAAGTCGCTCCAGAAATATCAGGAGGAGATAATTATGCAACAGTACTAAAATCAGATGGAAGTGCATGGGGATTTGGATATAACTCAGACGGACAATTAGGAAACGACAAATTAATACCAACAAACATACCAAGTCAAACAAACATACTATCAACATACAAAAAAATAGATACAGGAAAAGGATTTACAGTAGCAATAAGAGAAGACGGAACAGTATGGGCTTGGGGAGATAACACATATGGTGTATTAGGACAAGGAAACAGAGCATCTGCCAAAAAACCAATACAAGTACAATCATTAGAAAACATAGTAGATATTGCAGCAGGAGAAAATCATATAATTGCACTAGACAGCCAAGGAAAACTATATACATGGGGACTAAACAGTTCAGGACAATTAGGAAATGGGGAAACAAAAACAGTAACAATACCAGAAACAATAAATGGAGTAGGAAATGAAATAATTTCAATAGCAGCAGCCGGAAATATGACATCAATTGTAGACTCAACCGGAAAAGTATATGTATTTGGTGACAACACATCAGAACAAATAGCAAAACATGTATATAACAAAGACAAATATGGACAATTAATACAACCTGCCACAAACCTATATTATACACAACCACAAGTAGTATATGACACAGAAAATACAGTAAAAGTTGAATGTATGAAAAACGCAATAGTAGTACTTAAAACAGATGGAAGCACAGAAAAAATATACAAATACGCAAAAAAGAAGAAGAAAAACAACAAGAAAAAATAGCAACAGAAGGAATCGTAGACATAAATAGCACAGACGAAAGCGCAATGTTACTAGACAAAGATGGAAATGCATACACATATGGAAACAACAAAATGGACAAGCCGGAATCGGAATTAACACAAGTACAGAAAAAACACAAAAAATAACAACACCAGAAAAACAATACATAGGCTTAGGAGCGGGATACAAAAATAATTATGTAATTGATGCACAAGGATTTGTATATGCAGCAGGAAACAATGAATACGGACAATTAGGAAACAGTACATATGACGATAGTTTCAACTTCACATTAGTAGGAGACAGAAACTTCAAAATAATTCCTGAAGCAAGAACAATGAAACAACCAGAAGAAGAAAAAGTATCATTACAAACAAATATATTTAATGTATTCAACAACGAAACAAAAAAACTAACAGACTACGAATGGTCATCAAGCAATACAGATGTAGCAACAGTAGAAAATGGAGTAATAACCGCTCAAGACATGGGAGAAGCAACAATTACAGCAACAGACAAAACAACAGGAGCAAAAGCAACCGCTTTAAGAGTTGTACAACCATTAGACGAACAAAGAATAGACACAATATACGTAAACGGCAAAACAGCAAACCTAGTTGGCGAAAATAAATATGGAGTATCAGTTGTAGCAAACAGAGATGGAACAGGAACAATAAAAAAAATAACAACAAAAGACGCAACAGACAGCATAAGCATAGACCAAGGAGCAACATATGTAACAGGAACATTAATGCAAGACGTAAAACTAGACACAAATCCTAAAATTGTAAAAATAAGAGTAAAAGCATCAAACGGTAAAATAGTAGATTTCATACTAACAATTGATGTAGTTTCAGAAAATGCTGGATTAAAAAATCTAACAATAAATGGGGTAGAAGCAACATCAATAGGGGCAAAAGAATATGAAATAATAATACCAAATTCAACGGTAAAACCTGAAATAACAGCAATAACACAACACTCAAATGCAAAAGTAAGCATAGACAACGGAGCAAGAGAAATAAAACAAACAACAAAAACAGTAGATATGCAAACAAAAAATAAAAAGGTAATACCAATAGAAGTAACAGCAGAAAGTGGAAACATAGTAGAATACACATTAACAATATACAAAGAAGATGCATTAACAGAATTAGACAATGTAAAAGTAGATGGAGTAGAGGCAACAAAAATAAGCAGAGACACATATAAAGCAATAATAGAAGCAGACCAAGAAACATCAGAAATATGTGCAACAAGTTTATATAAAACTGCAGAAGTACAAATAAACAATTTAGGAACAGAAACAAATGTTACAACAAAAATAATATCAACACTAAAAGAACAAACAATAGTAAAAAATCTATGTTACAGCAAAAGAAAACGAAAGAGAATATACACTAATTATTGATAAAAAAGGAACAGAAAACAACTTAGGACTACTTGCAGTAACAGTAAATGGAACTGTAATAAATCAATAGGAAACATATATAATGCATATATTGGTCAAAACGCAAAAACAGCAGAAATAATAGCAGTAACAATAAACGACGGTGACCTAGTAAGCATTGGGGAACAAACATCAGAAGTTCATACAACAAAAGCACAAGTAGAATTAGATGGAGATACAACATACAAAATAATAGTAACAGACCCAAATAATGCAGAAAACAAAAAAGAATATACAGTAAACAAAAAAACCATCAGCAGATGTAAGCATAAAATCAATAACAGTAGGAAACTCAGAATTTTCAAAAATTGCAAAAAGAGTAGAAGGAACAAATATTTACGAAGTAAGTATTCCAGAGGAATATCAAGAAATAGAAGTAATAGGAGTAACCAACTACGAATTAGCATATATAAGTGCCAACGAAGAAGAATATGAACAAAACACAACACAAAGAACAATAACAGTAAGCAATAATCCAACAACAATAAAAATAAATGTTAGAGCACAAAATGGAGACATAGAAGAATACACACTAAAAATTAACCGTCAAAATGGAAACAAAAACCTAAAGAAAGTAACAGTAGACGGAAAAGAAGCAACACTAAGTAAAACAGAAAAAGACACATATGAATACACACTAGATAAATTAACAAACAAAGTAAACATAGGAGCAATAACAGAAGAAGAAAAAACAAAAGTTGGAATAAACACATACGAAAAAGAACAAAACGCAACATATAGAGATGTAGAAATGCAAGGAAAATCAATAGTAACATACATCACAGCAGAATCAGAAGACGGAACACAAAAAGAATACAAATTAATAGTTTACGCATTACCAGATAATATCAAATTATCAAGTGTAAAAGTAAACGGAAAAGAAGCAGAAGCAGTTCCAACAAACAAATACGAAACAAGAATAAACAAAGAAGAAACAAGTTTTGAAGTATATGTAATACCAGAAGACCCAAAAGCAAAAGTACAAATAGAAGAAAGTCCAGAAGTAGTAGGAACATCAAGTGCAACAATCATGAAAAATGCAGAAACAGTAAAAGTACAAATAAAAGTAACTGCACAAGACGGAACAGTTGAACACTATGAACTTTCAGTAGGAAACAAATCAGATGACTGCAAACTAGCAATGATAAAAGTTGATAATGAAGTAATCGAAGCAAACAAAAAAGACGGAAAATTCTATGTAAACAAAAAATATGCCACAAAATCTGTAGATGTAGAAGCAATAGCAAACAATAAATTAGCAAAAGTAAGCATAAACGATTCTGTAGCAGAATTTGAAAAACAAAAATCAAATGTAACAACACCAGATGATATAAACTATATTGTAGTAAAAATTACAGCAGAAGATGGAACATCAAAACAATACGAAGTTGTTGTAAATAAATTATCAAATAACACAAAATTAGAAGCAAACATAACAATGGTAAACAACAACCAAACTGAAACAAAACAAATAACATTTGACGAAAACAATAAAGCAACAGTAAAAATTGGTAACAACGAAAGTGTTGATTTAACAGGAATATTAAAAGATACATTAGCAACAATATCAATAAACGGAAGCCTAAAAGAACAAGGCAAAGCAACAAAAACAATAGTAACAACAGAAGAACAAACATCAGCAACAATAGAAGTAACAGCCCAAGACGGAACACAAGAAAATTATACAGTTACACTTGTAAGAAATTCATCAAATAATATTCTAGAATCAATAAGTGCAAAAGGATTAACAACAGAAAACATATTAAAAACAGCAGAAAACAGTTACACAATAGAATTACCAGACACAATGCAAAACGTAGAAATAACAGCAAAAGCACAAAATGAATTTGCAACAGTAAAAATTGGACAAAACGAATATTCAACAACAAACACTGCAAAAGCAACAATAGAAACACAAGCAGACACACAAAAATTCAACATTACAGTAAAAGCAGAAAATGGAGAAGAAAACACATACGAAATAACAATAAACAAAGTAACAGACTTAGGAATAACAAGTATAAAAGCAAATGATGTTGAATGTGAAAAAGAAAATGGAACATACATTACATATATTGACAAAGGCGTAACCGAAGTTGGACTAACAATAGTACCAAATAACCCAATAGCATTAGTAAGTACAAAAGTTGGAACAGACGACTTCAGTAAAGCAGAAGCAAAAATAATACACACATTATAAATATTCCAATAACAAAAGAAGAAACAACAATATTAATAAAAGTTCAAGACCCAAAAGACGAAAAAAACAGACACAAAAACATATAGCGTAATAATAAAAGAAAAATCACACGAAGCGGATTTAGAAACAATAAAAGTTGACAACAAAGAGGCAATAAACATGAATAATGAATATTACGCAACAACCACAACAACAGCAACAAACGCAAATGTATATATCAAAGCAACAGAAAGTCATGCAAAAGTAAAAAAATAGAAACAATAGGAGAAGAAACAGGAAGCATACAAAAAGAAATACAATTAAGCGGAGACAAAAAGACAAAATTAAAAAAATAACAATAACAGCGCAAGACGGAGAAACAAGTAAATCATATATACTAGAAATAGAAAGAAAATCAACTGATACAACATGCCAAATAACAATAAATAACACAAAAGCAGACGAATATGATTCAAGCACAAACACATACACAAAATATATAGAAAGAAACAAAGACGAATCATCAGTAGAAGTAGTAACAACAAGTGACAGTGCAACAGTAGAAATAGCAGGAGAAACAGCAACACAAGTATTATCAAAAACAATATCAACTGCAAACGAAAAAACAACAGTAGACATTATTGTAAAATCTGAAAGTGGAGAAAGCACAACATACCATGTAAACATCATAAAATACTCAACAGACAACACAATAGCATCTATTAAAGTAAATGGAAAAGTAGTAAAAGAACAAGACGGAAAATATGCGGTACAAGTATCAGACAACGGCAATGACGAACAAGAAGCAGAAATAGAAGTAATTTCTAATAATGAAAAAGCAAAAGTACAAATAGGTGATGGAACAGAATGGTTTGAAAACATAGCAAACTCAACAGTAACATTTAAAGATGGAAAAAGAGTAATAAAACTAAACATAAATATAAAACCACAAGACCCAGACACACAAACACAAACAAAAAAGAATTAGAAATTACACTAGTATCAAATGATAACAGAATAAAATCCGTAAAAAACGGAGAAAAACAAATAACAGAATATGATGCAGAAACACATACATATACAGAATATATAAAGAAAGATGTTGAAGATATAGCACTTGCAATAGAATCAAACAGTAAATACACAACAATAAATCTGGAGAATCAGAAGGAAAAGGACTATTATCAATAGGAAACATAAATACAAAGGATAAAGACGAAGTAACAGTTACATTTACAGCAATATCTGAAACAGGAAGAGAACAAGAATACACAGTAAAAATATACAAAATGTCAGATAATGCAAATGCAGAGCACATATATGTAGACGGAAAAGACATAATAAACAACTTCACAGGAGACACAGAAATTCCAACATACATAATGTCAATTTCAAAAGAAAAATCAAATGTCCAAATAAAAGCAATAACAGAAAATAAATATGCAACAATAAAAATTGGAGACGAAGAAATAGAAACAGCAACAGCAACAAAAAAAATATCAAACTAAGCCTAAGTGACTCATCAATAACAGTACCAATACTAATAACTTCACAAGACGGAACAACAACAAAAACATATAACATTATATTAGTAAGACTATCAGATAACACAAAAATACAATGGTTAGAAGTAAATGGAAAACACATTATTGAAAACGAAAACGGAGACTATGAAACAACAGTAAAAAAAGCAAGCGAAGAAACAGCAAAAGTAAAAATAGCAACAGAAGACGTTTTAGCAAAAGTCACAATGGGAGGTAGTGAAGAAGTAGGCGGACTAGAAGAAACAATAATACTACCAGAAACAGGAGATACAATAAAAACAATAACAGTAACTGCACAAGACGGAACTGTTACAACACATAAACTAATAATCCATAAACAAATAAATGACTTAGGATTAAAAGAAGTATACCTAAATAACAGAAAAGCAACACAAATAGACGAGACAACATTCGAAATAGACGTTATGAAAGGAACAACAACTGCAACAATACAAGGAATTGCAAGCAAAAAGACAGAATATGTATCAATACAAGACAATTCAAAAACAATAGCAGAAAACACATACAATAATTGCAATATAAGCAGTAAAGAAATTAAATTAAAAGTTACAGCAATGTTTGGAGAAGCAGGAAAACAAGAATTAGACCAAGAAAAAGACTACAAATTAATAATCAAAGAAGTAGAAGAACCAGACATAATAAAAGACTTAAAAGCAACAATAAAAATTGATAACGAAGAAATAACACCAGACGAAGACGGACACTACATAAAAGTATTACCAAGTAACACTGACAATGTTACTGTATGGGCAGGAATAAACTCAGAAACATCAAAAGTAAAAATAAAAGACTCAAACAGCGAAACAGAATACCAAAACCCAACAGTAGAGAAAAACATAAGTCTACAAAACTCAACAGAAGAAGTAACAGTAACAGTACAAAACGGAGAAAAGACAAGAAAAAGAATATGTTATATACTTAATAAAAGACAATGAACCATTAGAAGAAGCAGGATTAAAACAAATCTTTGCAGATAGTAAAGAAATAGAAAAAGAAGAAGACGGAACATACACAGTTTATGTACCAAAATCATCAACAAGTGTAAATCTAAGGGCAGTACCAGAATACAAATACGCAAAAGTAAGTATTAATGACAACAACTGGACTGTTGGAACAAACACAGACATAGTAGAGATTGGAACAGAAAAAACAAAAACTATATTTGTAAAAGTTAAATCAATATCTGGAACAATCAAACAATATGTTGTAAACATAGTTAGAGAGCCAGACCCATTAGAACTAAAACAAATCTATGTAGACAACAGAATTGCAACAAAAGTAAATGACACAGAATACACAATAGATATTGTAAAAAAAACAAAAACAAATATAGACATAAAAGCAATACTATTTAATCAAACAGAAGAATACGCAAGTATTTACGACAACAACCCAGAACTTGGAATTAGTACATACAAAGCATACAGCATAGCAAATGGATACACAATAAAAATCACTGCATCAAATGGAACAGACAAAACAGACGCAAACTACAAAGAAAAAGTATATACACTAAACATCACAACAGTTGATAAAGTAGAAGAACTATCAGATTTACAACTTACAATAAGTGTAAACAACAAAAAAGTAGAACCACAAGAAGACGGATTATACTTAATTTATGTTGATAAAGACGATAAACAAGCAAATGTAAAAGCAGAATCAACATCAAAAACAACAAAAGTAAAAATTGGTGATAATGAATACACAATTTTAAAAGCAGAAAAAACTGTTACATTAGACGGAAAAACAACAATATTAAAAATATTAGCACAAAATGGAGCAGGTGACACTGTAGAAAAAGAATTGTGGATTATAAAAGGCAAAGAATCAATTTCAGGAAAAGTCATAACACAAGCAGTAGACCAAACAAAACAAAACGCAACAATAACAATCTATAAAGCAGGAACTACAGAAATTGTAAAACAAACAAACATAGAACCAGACGGAACATTTACAATAGAAGTAGAACCAGACACATACGATTTTGTAGTAACAAAAGAATCATATTTAGAATATAAAGTTACAAATATAATAGTCTCAAGGGGTAGAGATATTGTATTAGACGACATTTCAATATATGCAGGTGACATAGTAAAAGACGGAGAAATTGAAATAGACGACGTAGTAGCCTTAAAAGAAAACTATGGTTCAATAGATGATAACAACAAAGACGAAAAAGCAAAATATGACTTAAACGAAGACGGAATAGTTAATAATCTAGATAGAAACATTCTAAAAGCAAACTACAACAAGAAAGACACCGAGATAGAATGGGTTGATCCAGAATCACAAATTGTAGCAACAAGTCTTGAACAAGATAATTTAATATTACCATTAAATTGCAAATACACAATAACATCAAGTTATGGAACAAGAAAACACCCAACAACAGGTGTAGTAAAGAAACATACAGGTATAGACATTGCTGGAACACATCATGCACAAGTCCTAGCAGTAGCAGATGGAGAAGTGACATTTGCCGGAGTACAAAATGGATTTGGTAACTGCATAGAAATTAAACATATTGTAAATGGGGAAACAATATATAGTTTCTACGCACATTTATCAAAACTAAATGTTAAAGCCGGAAATAAAGTAAGCCAAGGAACAGTAATTGGACTAGAGGGAGGAGATCCGGAATCTGACCCTAATCCAGGTAACTCAACAGGGCATCACTTACACTTTGAAATTAGGAATGCTAGTGGATATGGAAATGATGTAGACCCTACAAACTATATCAAGTTTTAAAAAATAAGGATTAAAGGATAAAACCTTTGGTCCTTTTTTTGTATTCTAGGGAATTTATCGGGATTTGGGGACGGGTCTTCAATCCCATTTTTTTCAGAAAATGGACTTACTTATTTATATTTTACTATATTAAAAATTCCCAAGAAGAAAAACGGGATTGAAGACCCGTCCCCAAATCCCGAAAAATTTTCTAAGAAAAAAATGGGGATTTTTTGTGGTGGCCCCTTAATCCCGGAAATATTTCAAAAACAGCACATAAAAAGTTGACATAACAATAAAAAAGTGATATAATAAGCATGTCACAAAAGTTAAATAGAAAAAATACAATCAATAAATAAAAATACTAAAAATAAGAAAAGATAAATAATAAGAAACACCTAGAAAAAAATAATAAAAAAAAATAAAAATAGGGGATGTGTTATAAAATGAAAATATCTAAACTTAAAATTGGTATTTTATTTTTTATTTTATCTATTTTATTAATAGAAACAATATCATTAGCCATAAGTAATAATCAAGAAGAAATCATAAACAAAACAAGTACAGAAACAGAAAGTAAAGCATATATAGTAGACGAAAAAGAACCAAAGTTAAGTGAGGAAGAAGAAGAAACACTGAAACTAATAAATGAATATAGAAAACAAAATGGACTAGAAGAATTAAAAACATACTCAAAACTTCAAAAAACAGCCAGAATAAAAGCACTAGATATAGTGAAAGTTGGGTATTTTTCACATAATTCACCAATATTGGGAACACCATTTGAGTTAATGGATAAAACAGGAATATACTATAATGTTGCAGGTGAAAATTTGGCAGGAAATATAAGCCCGGAAAAAGCAGTAGAGGCATGGATAAATTCGCCGGCACACAGGGAAAATATATTGGATAAAGAATACACATATACAGGAATTGCGGTAATGGATAGTCCTGTGTATGGTAAAGTTTTTGTTCAAATGTTTATAGGAATATAATTTGAGAGGAGATACAAATTTATGTAGTAAATTTGTGTCTCATTTTATATATTAGAAAAGTTTCATAATAAATATTTGAAAGAACTTTATCACACGATCCAATAAAAAATAAAATATTAATATTTTTAATTTATTCACATATTTTATAAAAAAATACATAAAAAAAATAAATTTAATTACTACTTAAAATCAAATATAATTAGTAAAAATATCCTAAAATTTTCTAATAAAATATGTTATGCAACCATAGTAACCCGAAACAAGTAAATAAAAATTAAATTATAGAATATAGATAGGAGTAAGACTACAAGAAAATAAGTAGTCTTATTTTTGTACTTTACCACAGTAAAATACCCCTACCACGATGAAAAGTAATAGAATTAATGGTAAACTATGGAATAATTAAGGAATTTGTGATATAGTAATAGCAATAAGGAAAGAGGAGAGCTTATGGAATATATAGATATATTTGATGAAAATAATAATCCAACAGGACAAATAAAAGAAAAGGGGAAAGCACATGAAGAAGGCGATTTTCATAGAACAGCACATGTTTGGATTATAAATGACAAAAATGAATTATTATTACAAAAAAGAAGTGCGAATAAGAAATCACATCCTAATTGCTGGGACATATCTGGAGCAGGACATATAAAAGCAGGAGAAAGTGTAATTGATGGAGCAATAAGGGAACTAAAAGAAGAATTAGGAGTTGAAGCAGAAGAAAAAGATTTACAATATATTGCAACGATTAAAAGCACAAAAAATCCTAAAAATATGGAATTTGCTTATGTGTATTTATTAAGATGTAATAAAAAAATAGAAGAATACACTTTTGAAGATGATGAAGTATCAGAGGTTAAGTATGTTTTATATAAGGATCTAGAAAAAATGGTGGAAGAAAAAGCAGAGGGACTTTTAATACATAAAGAAGAATTTGAAAAATTGTTCCAATATATTAGAAGTTTGTAATGTTTAAAATTATTATTTAAAAAATAATAATCTTAAGGAGACTAACTATTAATTGTCAATAGAAATATTAAAAAAAATTTTTAATATTTTTTATAAATAAAAATTTCCATGATTAATAACAGTTTTAAGGTAATTTTTAAAACTGGTAATAATTGGAAATATGCACTTTGAAAATTGTTAACTATTTTTAAATGTAGTGTTTGTTGTAAGCAATTTAAATATTACCCTTGTTAATTTATGAGAAACATGTCCAATTACATTTAAATATGATTTGCCCTGAGCCAATTTCGTGGTATAATATTGGTAGAAGGTATCATCATTCCAAATAATTAGTTGTGCTGCACGATTAATTGCATAACGCAAGTATTTAGAGCCTCTTTTAGATATTTTGGTATTAGTAGCATTAAAATTTCCAGATTGTCTAACAGATGGATCTAAACCAGCAAAAAGCAAGTAATTTTGTAGATGTGCTGAAGCGAGTAATATCGCCAATTTCACTAATAATGATGGAACCTAACCAATTACCAATACCTGGAATAGAAGAAATTGGGGAATTTAGACTTTCCATAATATTGGTTATTTCAATATCGAGCAAATCTATTTGTTTTTCA